>Ga0065711_1031603_pt1 | contig 29238 bp, 19 predicted proteins | sample Hoacrofraction12_FD_59098 | JGI IMG/M metagenome (GOLD analysis project Ga0065711, IMG submission 59098) | Hoatzin crop microbial communities from Cojedes, Venezuela - Epithelial fraction 12 v2 (version 2) | ecosystem: Host-associated > Birds > Digestive system > Esophagus > Crop | place... | reverse complement strand
CCCCCCCCCCCCCAAACATCCCATAATAAGTTTTGTACAGTCCCAAATGCTCATCACCTGCATCCCACAATGACTCCCACACTGCTGGGCTAAAGCCTCTCTGTCTGAGGGGAGGCCTGGAGAGCCTCTCCCACAGACGCACGGGTTGGGGTCACCCCTGAGGGGCTGAGGGTCCCCTGCGACAGCCCGGGCAGGGTCTTCTTTCTCTGAGCGTGTTATTGGGCTTCCCATGCCTGCCGTTGTGCCTCTCTGCTCTTCTGTGTTCATGGAGGAGAGCCTGTAATCACATTTCACAATGTAAACTACAAACTGTACTTCTTTTTTCCTAATTTGTGTATGATGAGGCTCTGAGATCATATGATAGATTGCGTGTGTACTAGTGGGAATATGGGAGGTATTTTGCAGAGAAAAACAAAAGTGGATTTTATATACATCCTGTATATATTTATTCAGATCCCTCTGCCCCCCCGCCCCCAGCCCATCACAGAATTTGTAAATGACTCTGCATTCTTGGGTGTCCAGCATAGGTGGTCACTGAGGCAACAGCTGAACTGGAAGTCCAAGGATTTGGGACTTCTCTGTGTTATGTTTCCTGTACTTACTGTCTCAATATCTAACAGGGAAGGAGTTCTCAAAATGTTCTGAGCATGGGCTGGGTACTGCTAGAAAGTTTGCAAATGGCAGAAATACCAGTGAAACAATTATTTTATTGTACCTCTCTTTATTTTACTGCTGATTAAATGCTATCCCTGTAGGAAGTACAGCTTCTTGCTTTCTGAACGGTGCTGTTACATGTAAGCCTTTTTTATTTTTAGCATCTTTAAATTAGTTTTAGCAGCTGGAAGCAGGGACAAGAACTGGTGCGTTGTAGTCGGCCAGCTTCCACAGAAACGTTACAGTAAGGAGAATATCCTTGTATTGGAAGGCTGGCTGGATAGGCAATCGCATAACCTCTCATGGTAAGGCATTACATTAGCCTGACAATGCAAATGGATATTATGGTAGTAACAAAAGCAGCAATGAATCTGAAATGGCGGTGGCAGGGAGGGCTCTAATTGTCTTGTTCTCTGCTCATGGTCTTTTGCTGTTGTTGGGGATTGTTGGGATATTGCTGTGGACTGCTGCCTTTTTAAATGCTTTATGAATTATGATATTCAGTACTGTAATTTACATTCTTCTCCATCGTGAATAGTCTGGCTTACTTCCTGACAGATATAATCCTTCCTTCTGTTCTGCAATTCTCTTGGGGAATAAAAATGTCAGTAATTTTTGGAGGGACAGAGGCTCTGTTTCTAGTCTGCTTTTTTCTACCACCTTTGACTTACCCTGTTGTCTGTCAAAGCAATTCCATGCAAGAACTCAACAATTTCTTTCAGGAGACTGATAAAATGTGAAGTGATCTTGCTTTTCATGTACCCTCTTGTATCTGTCTCTACATACCTTGTGTTATTTGGCTTGTGTTCAGGCTCCAAGAGGCCTTACTTTTGTTGTGTATCTATTTCTTATGGCATAACTGGATCATTTCTCTGACACTGTAGAACAAACAACGAAGTCAGTCATACAAGGGGTGCAAATACATTTTCTACTGCTGTTGCCTGAATTAATTAGAAAAAGTGGAAAACATTGAAGTAGGGTGTTTTTTGTTGTTTTAATTTAATATCTGTGGTTTTGAGGAGTATCTAGAACAGAGAGGATAGTCTGATTCACTTTGTCTATTTGCTGTATTAGGCTGTTTATTTCCCTTAGCCTTTTCAGAGCAACATTACGTACAGGCCCTTTGGGACTGTGTCAGTCAGAATCAGGAGCTCCTTTGTGCCTTTTGGCTTTCCCCACTTTTTGGTTTAAATGCGCTCCTGCAGTTTTCACCCTTGACTCCAGTTCGGTTAAGGTGCAGGCAGCCTGTCCTTCTTTTGCAGGTCTCTCTTGTCCTGAAAGGTACCCCATGTCTTAACGTATTAAACTCCCCCTTCTCAGCATCGTCATCTCATTCGTGCATTGAGACTACAGATCTCTACCTGCGCTTAGCATATAGAGCTCTTAATAAGTCTCTTAGTGACAGTGGTTATGAAGGTCCCGGGCTTCAGTATCCTGGTTGGTCACCTGAGCTGAACCTCCAGAACATCCCTTGGACACTTCCCTGTGTTGCTGACACTGATGCAGACTGACCATTGACCCTGTTCTTCCTTGTGAGCTGTTGGGAGATCGCAGGAGGTCCACTCCCTTTGCACCTGACACCCTCTCCGATGTCTCAGAGCCAGCTGGCTCTGTGCCTGGTGAAGCAGCCTCCTGCCACTGTCCTTGGAGTCCTCCCTGCTGCAGGCGTGTCCAGCGTGTGAGAGGACACTCTTGCCCAGACAGATACTGTCCTTCCCCGGGACTCGCATACCCAGCACACGAGCTGCTACAGTGGGAGTGAGACTGTGCAGCGGTGTTCCTGAAGGCCTCATCTGGGACCTTTTTATTCCTCTTAGCTGTTCCAGTTTAGCCATTCCCACCTGAAGAGGATGAGGACCAGGCACTCCTTGCACTGCACACACACACATAAAAAACCTGCCCCTGAGCACGTAATCACACGCGCTGCACTCCGTGCAATAGCACGATCTGTTCCTGGACTTTGACTGGCACATTGAGCTTAGTATATGAAGTTTTTATAAGTTTTATTAGTTTAGCTTGTCTTTTGCTTCAGTGATTAGGATTGCTCTCCTCCTACTGTATGGTACCCTTTTTAAGATGCTTAGCAGTGAAAGAAGACATAGCCTGGATGAGATGAACTGAGGAGTGAGTGCGTGCATGTGTGAGTGAGCGTGTGTGGATAAGCAAGCTCATCTGTACCTTTGCCAGTGCAGGCTCCCAGTGCACTCTTCCATCTTTGCTGCCCCCGTTCACTACGCTCCTCTGGTTATCTAGCTGCTGCCTTTTGTCATGTTGTGCCCTCTGGCCCAGCCATGCTCAATCCCCTTGTTGGGATCAAGGGACCACCTTCCAGACCTTCTCACATCCCACCCTCCCACATCCACTACAGCAGTTGCTTGGCAAACACTCACAGCAGCCTCAGCAAACTCCCACTTGCCCAACGCACGTGGCCATCAGAGAAACCAGACCAGCCCCAAGCTCACCAATCTTGCTTGCCTTCCCGCTGTTCCTGTCTTTCCTGGGCAAAACAGCTGTGCCCCCTGCCCTGTTTGATTGCCCTTCATTTGCTACATGTACTCCACAGCGAGAGAAGCATTCATCCTATTTTGTCTGGAGTGCACAAATACCCTGTGATGGCTGATGGAGCATCCATCTGTTTTTTGCAGATACATGGTGCCTCCATCTTTTGTGGGCTAAGTCTGGGACACTACATGTATATGTACAGTGACATTGTGTATATGACAACTAATCATCAGGAAGTTACAGTGGGATGTCACGACATACACTTCTCTTTAATGTGTCCGTATTTTTTGAGAGCATGTGTTTTAAAAGATACCATGCTTATTTTGCCCTCTTCACCCAAACATTGATGCATTAATAGAAAAAGGGAACATTGCAAGGAACATCACGTACAGGTCAGCAGAATTACTATAATACTTAGAAAAAACCCTCAATAGTGTATTACAGAATGTTCTTTTGCTTCACTTATAAAAAAAATTTATCTATTATCCTTATTTTCATCCACTATAGTTCTCTAGTGTTCAAGTTAGATTTGGCTAAGTTCAGTATTCTATGTCTGCAATTTAATTTGAAAAAAGAAATAAATTACCACCACACTAAAAATTTTCCAACCATAACAGGCCTCTGTAATAGGACAGTGAAGACATCCTTTTATTCAGTTTTTAAAACACGATCAGCAGAAGAAAAGAATCTAAAACACCCATGCAGTTGGCAAAAGCTGGTACTGCATGATGTGGTACCAGCCTCTGGAGACTTATTTTGATTATTTTAGCATTTAAGAAAGCAAAATTGCACTTCAGGTTCCAAAGGAGCCGAAAAACACTGAACTACTCTTTGGATTCTGTTTCTCCAGTAACGTGGACACATCTGAAGAAGTAGCTGTCTCAGAGTACCTTATATTTGCTGGGGCTAATCCAATGGTCAGACGTGGCTGCTTTGCACCCAAAAATGCAGGTTACAAGGTCAAAGACATTTCTATGCAATACAAAACAAAGACATTATATGTGGAAGAGTCTAGGAGGGGCAAATAGAGCCCTAGAGCCTCTGGCATCTGTGTACGCTGCTAGTAAGTGGTCATTCAAGGTCCTGTGCAGCTTGCTGTAGGTGACCCTGCTTCGGCAGGAGGGTTGGACTAGATGACCCACAGAGGTCCCTTCCAACCCCTACTATTCTGTGATTCTGTGATTTCTTCATTCAAGATCATAGAATTGTAGAATGGTAAGCAGAATGTAGAGAGTTAACAAAGATGGTAGCTATTTGTATAGCAGTGTTACAATTGATGTTACAATTATGTGTATTTTAGGATCATTGATGAAGTGCTGTAACAGTGTCTGTCCATACATTCCACTATTTTCAGAGGGCAGGGGTACCTTCACAGTCCCCAAAGTCTGGTATCTGAAAGAGAATTTCTTTGATTTTTTTTTATTTGGAGGGGTAGAGGGAGGCCTGGTTCAGGTCTGTCCCTAGGTGAATTAGGGTGAGTTAGGCTGCTTGCAGGCTGTCTGCCAGGCTTCCCTGTGGACTGGGAGACAGGCAGGTTTTGAGTCTGCTTCAGTCTTCTATCAAGGCAATGTTCATATATGGTATAGTCATATCTATCCAATAATACTATTCTGGAAGAATGAGACCACTCTTTTTTTTAAATTGTTGCAATTTATCTCTAAAAGTCTGTAGGCTTTCTGTGCTGTATATCTAGCTCTAGTGATAAAAGTAGATTATCTCAGAGACTGGCGCGGCTGCTTGGGCTGAGGTGGCTGTCTTACATTGCTGCAGGGTAGAAAGAATGTGTAAACCCAAGCAATAAGAATAGCCTGAATGTGAACTGATTCTACACATATCATACTGCAAGTAAATGGCTCTATGCAGTCTGTGTTGGAGCCTCAGGTGGTGAAAACGCAATTGCATTTCCATATGTTCTCAGTTGTTAGTGTAAAGTACAGTATGATCAATACAAGGTAGCAGCTGCTCTACAAATAAAGTATCTTTGTCTAATTTTTGCTTTAAAGAACAGAATTTCTCAAATATCTTTGTTTTATTTTAGACATGGACTTGATGTGTTTGCCTTTACCATTGATTTATCCAGGCATGCTAAAGGAACCTACTTTTGCTGTGCCACAAATGAAATCTATTAATCTAGCTATCTTCTAAAGATGAGTTTTCTGGGAAAGACAGCAATTTATCCCAAAACAACCTTCGTGTTTAAAAAAAAAAGAAAGCAATATCCATCTTTGTACACATTTTTGCTTTGCTAAGTAATAGTTGAGATTATTTACCTAATACATTATCTCTCGTATGTAAGAGAAAAGCTTTTGTCTGGTGTCTCTTCTAATTCAGGCAATATATTAGCTAATTAATATGTTATAATTTGTAAGCTGTGTTTACACACAAACTTGCATTTGTTTACATAAACCTGCCTTAAATGATCACTCTTATTCAATGTCAGCATCTCCATTCAGATAAAAATGAAATTAATGTTCAAATGGTCTTTTGCACCTGGAGTACCAGCCATCCTATGCCGGAGTGACATTTGAATTGAACTACCACACCCTGGGGACAAGCCTATTGGCATAGTGTGCTGAGGTTTTTTGGTGCCCAGCCTCACTAAGTGACAGGTGCTTTAACTACTTAGATTAATCTGATAGCACAATCATTTCTCTTGAGCTTTGATACCTTTATCATTAAACTTGTTTAACATCTTTAATTTCACACACGCAAGTGATTACCACCAATCTCCCCTTCTTTCCCCTGCTTTCTCCAACCGCTTGTTTTGTAACCTCTAGTTTAACACTGAGGGAAGAGCAAGACTTAGTGACTATCAAAGTAGATAATAGCCATTTAAATATCTGATAAGCATCTCCCAATCATAGATGTACACAAAGAAGCTTAGCAGTGAGTGATGTGCAGCTCTTACACCTGATGAGGTATGCTGCAGGCAGTGCTGAGTGTCATAAGTGTGTGTGTGGGAAATGGGGCATTTGAGTGGGTGCTGATGAAAAGTACTATTCTACTAGGGAAAAGCATAGTGAAGGTCATCGTCAGCCTCATCATCTTCACCATCACCACTTGCTGCGCTGGCAAGGACACAAAGAGGAGGATACCTGTCTTAAGACCCCGTTGATTCCCTTCCCTGTCACCATGCAGCAGAGTTTTTCCTATTTCCCTTCTGTCTCTCTTTTTCTCCTTTATTTTTTTATCTCTAAATTAACTTTGAAGTCCACGTATGCCATCAGCTATGGACCCTATGAATAAATTTTTGTGTATTTGAGCCAGTGTCAGCATCCTCTGGGCAATGAATGGAAAGTGCTCAGACATCATGAAGTTTCTGAACATGTTTCTGGTCTCTCATTCTAGACGGTGGCCAGGCTCAGACTAGTCAAGACTATGTCATTTTGCTTTTTGCCGTAGCAATTTATGTCATGTCTATAATGCTTCTGATTTCTAGAGTGGTTTCCTTACCTATGCCTTGAACTAATTTACTGTTCTTTTCTTCTTCCTTGACTTAATTTTAGTTAAGTTTTAAACTCGAAATGAGCTTGTGTTGTGCATTATGGATGAATATTTGGAATTGTGCTTCCCCAGCATTTGGAAGCCTTGAACATATCCATATAAGTCACTCTTCATTTTGCCTGTAGTTGTCTGAAGATCTTATAATTCAGATTTCAAAAGTCCAAAGAGCAAAGGAAACAGTAAAAGGAGCTAGAGCACATGAAGGTGATAGCGGAAGGTGCAATGGTTGTGATGTGTGTATATGTCCATACAGCTGAGTGTCGCCCAGCAGAATCATTATCTGCTCTTGCAAAACAGGGGCATAAGCTCGAAAGGTAACATGGCTACTTAGGGAACCCTGTGATCTTACCTCAGTACTCCTATTTCTGGTCTCTCAATCTAGATAGTGTCTAGGTGGTAGCTTTGGAAGCTCTAGAAATTAAATTTTCATATACTTTTGATTTAATAAAATCAAACCACACAAAACCCACCGCCACACTTCTATTTTGCTTCAGCTAAGTTATTTTTAAAAGAAATTTTGATTTGCAAAATGGCTCACTACATTGGAAGGGTCTTAATTAGAAAATCCATGCTGGCTGTTGAGTGCTTTTAGTTATTCTGATTAATCGGATACTACCACTGTGTGGAATAATTCTGCCACGACTTGGGGAGTCTTTTGAACAATTTGCTGCTGCTCAGGGGTTCCTAAAAGATTGATTATAAACTTAGACCATCACAGGAGCATGCAATAAGAAAAATCATTCTGTACTTTAACTCTTGACAGTTGCAAAGCCTGTAAAGAACTGGAATAGAGACTGAAATCTGACTGTAGATATGCAGATGAATTACAGAAAATTACTTGTGTCAATAGAGAAGACAGCAGTCAGACTGAAGGATTTCTTCACATCTGCTTTTTCCTTTAAGCTTTTGAGTCTGTTTTGTTGCTGAACCTCCTGAGTGCAGTCAGATTTCTTTGAGAATTGTCTTTTTGGCACGGTAACTACTGCAACAGCAGCATGTAGTAGCAGTCACAGATACCAGTAGTGTGTTAGTAGTCAGCAGGGAGTATTAAATTGTAGACCTGTAATGCAGCAATGCTTACCCAAGAAACATATGCTAGGAAGTGCCACGTATTTCAGTGAAGCAGTGGGGAGCCTTGGTTTGGTCTTAAGTGTAAATGAGAGCTTTTGATTTGTTGTGTTTAACTTTCATGTTAGGAGACCAGACATAGAGATAGTTACCCCAGCTGGAATAGAGAGGGAGCTTCTCTGGTCAAAATAAAAAAAAGAAACTGCGTACAGGTTAAGAGTAGATCCTGTGTGAGATATTTGCCATCTTTTTAACGTTCTCTCTCTTAAGGAGTAGGAAAGTGGCAGAACACAGTGTTTAATCTCTTTCACTGGAAAATAAAGCGACATAGGTCTGAGATCCATGCGAGAGACAGGGCAAGAGACAGGAGGCAGGCACACCTGTACTGTAGCTCATGCCAGGGCTGTGTGCCCAGGCCAGAGCTCCAGCGCAGCTGCCGGAGCCGTGGGCAGGGGCTGGGAGTCCCTGGTGAGGCCGGTCGGGGCCACTAAGACCCTTGTAGTCAGCCTGTGTGGAATTTGCTTTTGCACATAATTGTGAAAAGCCCCTGTGCAAGATTAATATTAGTACATGACATTATGTCTGTGTGAAGGTACATCTGTAACTCTACTTTGAGTGTTAGTGGCAGTGGCTAGTGCTTCTCTGAACACTTTTCTGGCAGATAGAGGATGGCCTGCTTTCTGCCTAGCTTGCCCAACGTACATCCCCACTTATAAAGGTAAGAAAAGTGATAGGTGCAGTGGCTTGCTGCAAACCCGTTGGGCAGTGCAAACAGATCTGTAACATGCTTCCCTCTCCCTGCTCCATTCACTCAGGCACCATAAGGGAAGAAAGTACACCCCGCTCTCTGCGGCACCTTGTGCCGTGTGGTAGCTGGCACGAGGCAGTGGCCGGGCCCTCGGTGCAGTGGCTGGCACCAGCTGCAGCGCCGAGCCCGGGGCTGGCACGGCTGCCCAGGTGATGCGGGCACGGGCACGGGAGCCAGCGCCTGTGCCTGGCTGGCCTTCTCACCGCTTACTGCAGCGAGGGCTGGGAGAGGTGTCTGCACTCTGTCACCTAAGAAGCAGAGTCTTACACCAGGGAAGAGGTGGCACGGGAAAGTGGTGTTACAGTGAGGCGCAGGGAGAAAGGGTGTTGGGGTGGAAGAGGCTCCTTCTGCACAGAAGTGTGCACAGGAGAAGAGCAGGTGGGGTTGTTACTCAGAGCCCCAGTGCGTTGGTGACATTTCATCGGGAAAGAGGGAGATTCCTGTATTCTGGTCGGTCTGGAAAAGAAACATTTTTTCTGATTTAATATCAACTATTACCCTGGATCACTGTCTTAGGTAGATAAAGCTGCCGGCCTCTCTATTTTATGGATTATTATACCAGGTCCTATGCTCTTGCATGCATTGTTCTGGTTCTAGTTCATGCTAAATGCCTTGTTACTTCTCATGAAGGTTTTCATAGGAAGATTTATAGGGAAGTCAGTGACCAGAGCAAAATGTTTTCAAAAGAGAATAGAGAAGGTACTCAAGTTATAGATGTGAGTTTATAACTGGCTAACTTTTCATTTATTTGTTGCTGCTAACAATGATGGCAGCCTATATTTGTTGTGACAACTGAATTCAGAACTGTTGGCAGATCTGATTTTTCCTTTGTAGATTGAACTTGGACCTCAAAACTGTAACAACGTATAGGAATTTGGTTTGGTTTTCCTTGCACAGATGAGTACATGTCAGGAAACTCAGTGTCATGCCTGGAGCACTGGGACTGCTCTCTTCCACCTGTGTGAACTCAAGGTAGATTGGATGTATGCTGGACTGTTTATTGTTCTTTGCATCCAAGGGTATGAAGTCAGAGATGTGATTTGTGCTTGAGAAACAAGCATTCAGACTCCTCATGGCTGTTTCTTGCTAAACAAGATGTTTGTGGCATGTTGCAGTACTGAGAGGGCTCATTTTGTAAGGTTCTTTTGTTCCAGCAGGTTAATGAAGTATGGGGTGGCCTAAAACTTCTAAAATAAGAAAAGTTGACCTGCCTTTCTAGTGTCGTTAAAACATTTTTCTGCATTTATATAGGTTTTTCACAATAAAGGAAATTATTTAGATAACATTGTTAAAGCTGTAAATTTGTAGATTGGGAACTTCTTCAGGGTAGAAAAGAGGTTGCCTTTAAGTTTATTTTCAGTGTCTTAGCTTTAATTCAGTGGAGTTAGCATGACTAAAACTAAGCCTCTGTTGGCCCAGTAAATATAGTAAAATTTTATTTTGAAAGGTGCAGAGTGAAGAATATGAGAGTCTTCCTTAATGTATTTGATTGTCATGTGCTTCCCTGTGTTTCTGAAATGTATTTTTTGCTAAAGATCACAAAAGCGTAAACCAATTTTGTCCCCAAAAAGCAAAATAAAGTACTCCAGATGATTCTGCCACTTCTGCCACAACAAAAAAAACTGCAGGTACCCTGGAGTTTTACCTCCCCCTGCCCTGATTACAGGTTGCCTGAGATTGTGTGGAGCAGTGCCATGATAATCCAAATAGATGAAGTTTAAAGGTACATGAGTAGAGGTTTTTAGGTAAATGTGCTGGAAAGTGCCTATGAAAATAGCTAGGTACTATTATTCCTCCCAAATGAACAGGTGAGCTGTGTACACGCTACAGTGTTAATGCAGTATTTATCTCAATGACAACATCATTAGAGTCACAAAACTTAGCTTTGACGGTTCCTTAGTATTCACATTTGTCATAAACTGTGCTTTATTTCATATTTTGTTTACTTATTTTTCAGTAAATAACCTACCAGGTTTGTGCTAAACCAGGTAAAAAAGAGCTGTTGTGAATCATATACAGATCAAAGAATACTGAACAACTCTCATGTCCTGGAGAGGTCTGTCTTTAGCCTGAAAGCTCCTCTTTCTCTCCCCCCCCAACTTTTGCAGTTGGTTTCATAAACTACGTCCTATGCCATCTTCGCCTCTCATTACTGTGCGGAGCTGTGATTCTTGTGGGTGCTTGTTGTACTGAAATGGTAATTTAAGAATAGATTTTTTTTTTTTTTCTGATTCATCCTCTGAAAAGACGCAAAGACCTCACCTGTAGAGCAATTCCATGAAACATACACGACTACTCCAATATAGCTTTAGTAATAGGTGTTGAAAATGGGTTTAAAAAAAATAATCTATGAACAATACAAATAGAGTAAAAAAGGAAAATTAGTAAGTGAATTGAATTACTAATGTTCACAAACATAACACTTGGCAGAAAGAGGCTACATCCAGAGAAAAAAAATTACTAGTATCTATTGTAGGCAACAAACACAGCATGAAAACAGACTTTGTAAATCATCTTGTTTTTAAATGTGATAAAGAATTCTAACAAACAGAAAATTGCCCTAAAACAGTAAGTTAACAAAACAAAAAGTTAGAATAGAGGAAAGGGAATAATTTTAGTGCCAGTTGCATGGAGTTACAGTTTTTATGTACTTTCAGAGCACTGTGAATCTAGTAATTGTAATATCAATGTTCATCAAAATGCGGTGTTTGAAGGAAGTAGGAATTTAACCCAATAATGTCTTCGGGTTCCTCTGGTATGCTGCAGAGAGGAACACTGGGGTATGTTAACGCTGGTCACGCTGAGGTGAGGTTAGGTGATGTGAGGAATGAACTGGTGACACAAGAAGGGTCTGCTGGCAGCTTGGGTTAGGTCCTTTGTTGCAGAGAGAATTAAAAATTATGATCAAATCACTACAGATCAATCAAATGCTGTGAGTTTGTGCCTTTGGGAGGCTAAAGCTGTATTTTATAGTCCCAATAGAATTTCAGCTTGGCATGTGTGATAGGCATACAGGGAGTAGTTTCTTCCTTTCTTCATTTTTCTTCCTTTGTATTTCAGAGAAAAAAAAAACACCCTGCCTCCCTCTTGTATGGGTGGCATTACTCTGACTGATTAACCTGATGAAAGGGTTGGAAGAGTAGAGGAAAACTGTCAGTCTTCTCCTCTTCATTCAGTTGTCCACAGCAGGGAGAATTAGAGATGACATGCAAGTATGCAAGTCCTGCTTCCTCCATCGCTGCTTCTGTCACAATCGTAGCAGCGCTGAGGAGGCAGTGAGGTAGCTTTATACTTATGTTTGTCTCAGTAAGTATTGGGACAGCCAAACTCATTGACAGTGGCCCGCTTGAAGGATGAAAAGTGGCTTCAGGTCTCAGTTTTGTGTTTTGCTTCAGTTTTAGCGTTTCTAAGTAGGTTTATTTATAAGTCTTCTTGCATGTCCTACAGAGACTCCATCATCTCAGCAAAGGAAAGACAGTTATGAAATATTTTACAATTAATTCATAAATCAGGCAGCCTGGGATCAGTGGAGTGACGAAAAAAGAGTATATAAAAATGCTTCCCAATTAAGTCAGCTCATTTCCATGGAATGGAAATAGCCCTTTGGGTCATTCCACAGGCATTATAAAATTTGTTTTTAATTTCCATTTTCTTTGCAGAGTATCATTATCAGGTCACATTAGAAACATACAGCCTTGAGAGAGTATTGCCTTCCACTGACGTTTGTAAGGGAGCTCTCTGTACAGTAGCAGGCACATCTGTGGTGTGTGACTTCAAAGCATTGCAGAAGACAAGGCTACATGGTTCCCATTAATACTGTAATGAGCCATGTGGCGGAAATCACTGGCCAAGCATTTGGCCTGGGAGAGAGTAGTTTTTGTTTTAAAAAAACAAACCCAGACTTTTGCAAATTAGATACAAAACAATTGATGCATTGTTTAGTTTAACCCTTTAAACTCAGAAGAGGCTATTGACATACTGGCGATACTTGTCACCGGGTACTGCTAGATTAAGGCCTGTAAGTAGGCTCGTGAACAGCAATTCAGTAACAGTAGTTATTAATGTATATACAGCTCAAACATTAATATTGCATTAATGTTTTTTGCATTTGTGTATACACTAGGTGCTTTATGAAGTATTTATGTAACAACTGTAATTGTCAGTTACAAATCTCTATTAGCATGTTTACCAATAGAGCTTGAAATGGTAAATTAACTTTTTTTCCATCCTTGAAATACCAGGAGTTTTTGTTTTATTTGCTGTTGGAACACTGAGGCGTGAACAAAAAATTAATAATCTCCACCAAAAATAGTTTTATAAGAGGCAGGGAAGTGCTATGTCATGTGAATTCTGCTTTAGTATACAGGTGGGACACCCTTGTGCAGGCTCGGCTGTGGCCTGTTGAGCTACCCACACAAGCAGTGGTGGAATGAGTCAAGGTTTGACAACATGTCTGTAAGTTCCTATGTAATGATTTTTTTGCATCATTATAGTGCTGATTTTTGAAGTAAAATTTTTATTGAATAGGCTCCAGAGGCGATTGTAAACTCTCAGTAAAACACTATATTTTTTTTCTTTCTTCAATCTAGATCATCTACTGTTTTAATTCTAAGGTTATTATTTTGTTGATGAAGCCTTCCTCTCCTGTGCTTTTAGAAATAAGACTTCTGAAGGCACTTGTCATAAATTAAAGCCTTTAAAGCAGTGTCATATTTTGTGGCACTCTTACGGTGTTAGCACAAAGATCCAAATGGATGACGGATACTGAGCATCCACAGGCTTCCCCCTACACAGAGTGGGCTGGCAGGACAGGACAGAGGGTTGTCATGTAGTTCCCTGTGCTGAGTGTTGCTCTCTTTCCAGGAGAGCATGGGAGTGTCACAGTCTGTCAGAACTTTGTGTTCCTAAGGAAGTGTCTTTGAGCTTCTTTTCTTTCATTAAAGTTTTTCAGAGATGTTTCTGGGAAAGTTAGTCTGGTAAATGTGAGACTTCCTTCAGCTCCTCTTAGCCCGTGTCTGATTTAGTTCTTTGTACTTCTGCCCAGCTGTGTCAGAGTACTGGCAATCCGAAATGACCATCACTGTGAAACCCTCTATTTTGTTTCTGTTAAACTTGTATTTAAACCTTATAGAGTGATTCTAATTTGGTTTTCCGCAGTACACGTCTGGTAGCAAACTGTTTAAAATGGTTACTGCCAATAAGTTGTCTCCCACTGGAAAATGAGAAAGAGTCGAGGTAACCTCTGACAGTAGATCGTGCTGTTATTTGAGTGCCTCCTCATTAAGCATTACTTGTGCTTGCATTGGCACTTAAACAGTTGAGTGGCCTATTACAAAAAGAGAATTTCTGTAACGCCTTTTTCTTAATTTGTTTTTTAATAAAATGCCCTACCCAAATTGAATTGACATGGGAAAAACAACCCATATACATATTCATTAGTTTGTATTTGAGATTCTTTTTTTTAGTCTATTCTTAGTGTAAGAACACTGATAATTTGCTTTTGGAACTTAAACCACAGTTTAGTAACATACTTGTGAGTAGTTTTTCTGTTATGTTACATTGTGAACCATGTACGATATTGTGGGTTTTTTTGTTTGTTTCGTTTTTTTTTTTTAGAATCCTGGTTTGTTTTTTTTCTTCTGCAATTCATTTATCATACATTTCTTATGAGATTTTCTTGTTTCCAGCACTAGTTTTATGTCTACGTACTTACTGTAATAAAGTAACCGAAATAAGTTTCAAATTCAAACAGTATAACTGTGGATTTTTCAGTTGTGGAATGATTTTGCATTTGCATTTTTGAATGTATTAAGTTGTTTGTAAGGTCATTGCTGATAGAAATGAGTCTAATCAGTGAAATAAAAGCTATCTAAAATTTCAAATAGTCTTCTTCATAAATGAATCAAAAAGATATGTTTTGAAGCTTTTGACATTTTGTCCATATCAAAAATAATAATGTGTGGTTAAAAAAAGCTAGATCACCTGATAGCTTCTTAAAGGTTTCTTCTGAAAAATAGCAAAAACACGTCAGCAAGGAAGAATTTAGTTTTTCTTGTGCAATAGCTCAAATTGAGCAAGACCAGGAAAAGATGCAAAACTGGTTTGGACTGTCTCTATCTGATGCAATGTTTGTTACTGTGGTCTAAGGATGTAAGCAAGATAAGGTTTCTGAAGAGAAATAATAAATTTTGTCCTACTGAGTGGTGTAACTGGAAAAAGAGCAGCTGCATGAGGTGAGAAGCAGATGAAAGAAATGTGAAATTGGGCATTATGAAATTAAAACCCCCTAGTAACATAGTAGCGTGGTGCCCTTGGAGCAAAGTCCAGTGTTTCTTTTAAGATGCTTTAATGGTAGCCTGGATTCTGCTCCCTGGTTAATTCCTGCTGGCTGTGCTGGGCTCTGGCCTTGTGTAGATGTGAACAGTTGCTGCAACTATGTAACTGAGACCTTGTGAGTGGAAGTTCAATATCATTAAAGCCATTTTTTCTTCATTCAAGCTCAATCAGTGGGAATTATGTCCAAACTGCAATGCATTGACATGTTTTGGGGTTGATGTTTATTAGTAGCGGTATTACTTAGAAGGAGGTTTCTATTTAACAAAAGAAAACCCTAAATTTAAACTGGTCTCTTATGCTTTACAAGAATTTGATGTAACAAAAATTGATGTGAAACCTTATGAAAGGGAAGTATGAAACAACACTGATTTCAGCCCTTATTCTCTTGCACATGCTCACAAGCATCAACACGTGTGTGTTCAAGTGGTCTGGATTACTTGTGTGCAGTGGGGATGACAACAATCAAATGGTTTTTGACTTGTTGGGAGTTAACAGTCACTACAGGAGGATCTTCTGCCTCAGAATCCTGCTTACTGCAGTTCTTAATTACCATCTGTAATTTTTTGGCAAGATTGCTGCCCCTGGTCTCGGTTCTCTCGTTTTGGGAATCGTGATAGCTGCGGCCTGTCGTCCAGTGGGAACAGTGAGGAGAGCGGTGGCTGCTGCTGTACGACAACCTCCTCGCCACCCTCCGGTGTTACAGCACGAGTCCTCCGCTGTGGCCGCTTCAGAGCATGGGCCTCCTGGTCCTGATGCAAACAGCACGTTCCTCCCTGTTTACTGGTTTTACTGCTGTCAGTCATCTCCTTGTTTTATCAATACGTGACGTTCTTTTAACCCTTGCTTTATTGTTTCTTCTGATGCTTTCACACACAGTCACTTCCATCCATGTTTCGTTCAGCCTGATCTTAGTATTTCGGTTGTGAACCTCTGCAGGCAAATCTCTAAATGCCTCAGGAAAGGATCCACACAGTTTTCGGGTATTTAGGTCACTAGTGAAGTATGCCAAATGCCTACAGATAAATTAACAAGAGCTTTTTCTTTGCTCTGCTGTCTTGGAAGACCTTTTGGATTTGCAATAGCAATTTTCCAGGGACTAGTAAAATATGCAAACTGAATCTTGCTCTTCATATTCACCCTGAAGAATGCAAAAATGTGTCTATGATTCTTTTTTAAGGTGACAAGGCTAATTATATAGCTGTTACTTAAAACTGAAAATTGTGCATCCAGGCAATGTAGTTACAAAGCTGAAGGGATTTATTTCACCAGTAGATGGACACCTTTTAGTTCCTTCATGGAAGAGCTGAAATCACTATACATTTTCGCCATACATTTTTGTTGCTACTTTGTCAGTGGAAGCCAAGAACAGTTGCTGGATTGTTTTTATTTTCTGCTTCTTTTGTTTCCATGTGGTGTAGAGAGATCTGAAACATTTTCACATGCTGACAGTGGATGATTCAGTACAAGAGAGGAGCAATTACAGAAACATATCATGCAAGCATTTCCAACCATTGTGACGTGGTGATTTTTTGTAGGGAAGCAGTGGATGAGAAATGTAGAAATACAAAAGACAACTGCAAGCTGGAAGTGATTTGGTACACCTGCTTGCTGTTTCAACCCAATCAAATAAGTCACTGCCTGTGTGCAGTCTTCTTTGGTGGAAGAGGCAGGATATGCATATGTGGTTCTTCTCTCTCGTTTCTGATGGCAGCTTCCGTCTTTTATGGGGTTAGTTGTATGCTACATCTGTCTTGGATTCATTTAATGCTTAGATGCATATGGCTAGACCTTTCATGGTAGGCCTTGTCAGGTTATATATATGTAGGAAGACAATGAAATAATTTTTTAGTTCCAGAAAATGTAACTAGAAACTAATTTTAGGTTATGTTGTACCAGGTTTGTATCAATTTTTTTGTACTGAAAAATCATATTGAAAGCAGTTTGATTTTAATATTCTAATAGACCTAAAGATTCCATATGTCAGCAAAAAGATTGACTTCAGCTGCATTTATCAGCAAAACACAAGTTTAAATTTTTATACTGCATATGGAGGATTGACGAGGGAGTTTGTGTCATCAGCCCATGCTAGGTCATAAGCTTGTGCAAAGAAACATATGGCAAGGTTTTTGCAGTGTTACAGCACGTTGCAGCGTACAGTATCTTCTGCTGTGCCCAGCAACTTATGAAGTCCAAATATGGATGGCTAATTGTATTTCTAACACTAGGGAAGAAAAGGAGATGTACAGTAAAAATGACCATGTTATCTTCCTTTTTCAGAAGGGCAGTCATCTGGATTCTTGGAAGGTTAAAAGAAAACTTAACAATTCTTTCCATACATCAGAGGTGTGTTTGGGGTGAGTGTTACGCAGTTATGCAGCTTGTCTTACCCTCAGAACTATTTTGTTGCTAGAAGGTGTCCAGACGTAGAATTTTTAAAACTTTTCTTAAGGCCAAGAAAAATTTCAATATTTCTTCAGTTTGTGTAACTGAATCAGGTTCCCTTTACTGTAGTCAGTCCTGGGCACTTGCATGTCTCTGGATTTTTAATCATCAGTCCTGATTAGATTGATCTACTACCCACTGGCCTTGCTGAGAAGATACAAAGTGTGGATCAAACTGAATTTCTGGCATTTTTTGATAAAAGGGAAGTGGTAAGCAGTATTATTAGTTTTTCTGTGAAGGCATTTGAAGGACAAGTGATTGTGCCCCATTTCACTAAGCCCAGTGCCATTTTGGGTTTAACAGTGCTGTATTGCAGAGAATGGACCTGGGAACAGCAGTGTCTCTTGCTGGGGTGATTTTGAGCAAAGAAAAGGCAACTCAGTTATTAAAGAGGAAAAGAAAGCAGACTGGAGAGTGAACACTACAGAACTCCTATAGTGGAGTTCTGTTATAGATGGGGGACTGTAGAAAAATGAGAGAGGAAATTTGGGGAGAGTCTCAAAAAAGAATAGTTTTTGTAAGTGAAATGCTTGAGAAACAAAATCTCAAATCTTACTTCTGGGCTGTATATGTTTTAAGGAGAAAAAACCCAAACCAAAACCCCACCTCTTGCATTCAGTAAGGCCAGAAATGTGACTGTGATCTTGACAGTGAAGCACCTTGCCTGCCCCAAGGTATCCCATGGGAACACATCTCTTCCCTTTGGCAAGTTGGAATAAATCTGATTTGGCTCTGTAAATTCATATTTCTTCGGTGAAATGCCTCACTCTGGTAACTAGACAGAGTATTTTTCTATGTGATTTTTTTTTTTTTAAATAGTATTTGATTTAGGGTCATACTGGTTTTTTTCAGTTTATAACTCAGAGTCCCCAGCTCTACTTCCTTCTTCCTAGTGAATATTATTTGAGTTCATTCACAGGGCTGGGAGGAGCGGAGAGAACCATTCATTACGGAGTCAGCTGTGGAGGGAGGAAAAAAAGTTTGTTTCTAAATATAACATAAATTAATCCCACTGCGCCGAACGTATTGAGCATATGTCATTTCTCTCTGAAGACATCTGTGTATAAAGAATCAAGAGCAAATATGCCCAGCTGGTGACCTGGTGAATGGCTGCATGGCAAAACTATATAAAGAATAATTTTTTTTTTCTGATAACCTGACACTTTGGAGAAAGGGAAGCACAGTCAGACTGGTGCAGAAATGACATCAGATCCTTCTTAGTTGTATAAAGCAAAAAAGCAAAAAAAAAAAAAGTCACAAGACTGTGCAGTAGTCCAGAAAATAATTTCTGCTCTATTAAATAGCTGTTACTATGGTGTCTTTCAGCTACAAACTCTAATTTGAGCTGCAACAGGGGATGAAAATTGATGCTAATGGGTAGGATTTTTTTTTTAAATCAAGATAGCCTCAATTACCAAGGAACACATAAAGTCTGTCTTCCAACTACTAGTAACTACCACAGGCTTTTTAAATTGTACTCCTCTGTTAAGTATAATTCATTTCCAATTGTGTGTATTTCTGCTTTTTTCCTCAATAAATACGCCAGGAAAACCAGCTAACCAGTAATTTAGTCAAATTGTCCAGTAGGTTGTATACTATTAGGCAGTATAGATCTTGCATATCCACTATACTACAATATGGCACAGCAACTAATTTCTTTTAGGAGTTTTGTCTTAATATCTTGAGTGAACAACTGCAAAAATATTAGATAAAGAAAAAACAATTTTGCATAAGCACAAGGTTGTTGGACCATGTCCGCGCTGCGTCCTGGTCTGGTAGCATTTTGTGCGGGTGTGAGGGTGAAGGCAGGAGGGAGTATGACTCTGAACAGCACAGGAGGTCGTCAGGTCCAGAGTGGAAGGTGGAAAGCTGTTCCTGTCTGCTGGGGGTGCTGCAGCAGCTTACAGCCTAGGGCAAATGCTGGAGCTGCTCTAAAAGATGTAAGTTTTTCCACAGCCTCACAAGTGCAAAACTGTCAGTCTCCTCCTGGATCTGACCTTGGCACGTCCCGCAGAGAGGACAGAGGTCCTGCAGGTTTCTCCTGGAAGAGCCTAGTAGAGACTGGGGCTGGCCCTGTAAATGAAGCAAATTTGAGCTGCATCTGCGATGTGAAAAGTCACATCTTAGTGACTGCATCTCCTTAACAGCACCAGCGTGCCTGCATATGAATTGCAGGTGCATCTGGGTGAAGTCAGACAAAAAAGGAGCATCTGAAGGGAAGTGACTGGACATGCATAGTAAGGAGACCAACAGAAGTGGCTACAGGCTCTGCACAAACAAACAGCTACTGGCAGACAGCATTGTTATTTAAAAACAAAGCTTAAACATACTTGCTCCTTGCGTTAAGACTGCTGCTTACGATGAGATTCAGCATAGCAGTCAGGGGAGCTCAAGTGCCCTTGCTGTGTTACTTGACATCACTTTGCCTAAGAAGTGCTACTGTTGCATCCCCTCAGTCATTTCGTGAAGTACAGGTTCAAAATGGCCCTTTTCTGAGTTCTTCATAAAACAAAGGGACAAAAGCTTTTCCTCTTGTACCAAGGATGATGAAGAACAGACAGATTGGCTGTTCAGAAAAATTAACCTACTTCATTTGCATCCCAGGCCTTGTAGTGTTAAGGTAGCAACATCAGATTTGCTCTGAGGGTGACTGGCACAAAGCCTGGTGTGTGAAAGGCCAGATGGTAGACGTGATACTTGGTTGGCAAAGGAGATGTAGGATCCAGGTCTTCTGCTAATGGTTTAATGTATGTCGGTGATGTGGAAATCAATATTTTTACCTCTTCTATATCTATTTCCTTTTTAATTTCTATTTCCTTGCTATATAGAAGAAGTAAAAACGTTGGTCCCCATGTCATGGGGGACTCTTATGGGGATCATGTAAAGTCCTTGGGTTTAAAAATTTTTGGTTATATTTTTGCAGTAAGTAAAACAAGCTGGTCCCTTAGGCACTGTGATTCAAAAAGTTAATAACTTTGAAAAGATTTCTATTCCTGTTATGGTTAGAGCAGTAAATCTAGACATTCTTTTTTCAGGTTTTTAATTTCCTAGCTTAGGTTTCAAAGGTAATGCTGTACATTTGTCATATTTTCTTGACATGGGAACAATCTAAGGTCCTGAAGTTGCAGACACAGTATTCTTTAAAGTTTTTTCCTTCCAAGGAGCTTGAAGAGTTTCAGGTTTGTCGAGGACATTGTTTTTAAAATAGAGGCAAGGAATTCAGACAAGTCAAGTGTACTTCAGCAAAATAAGTGGGTTTGGTTATTTCCTTGATTGGCTGAAATGATCATGGCGGTTGTTGGACTGTAGTTTATTGAAAGAGAGAACGTGATTGTTCCTGCCCAGAAATTCTGTCCATTTATTGGGATAGTAAGTAGAAAAAGTGAGGTGGGAGAAAGTGGCAGTGGGTATGAAGAACTGGAGAATTACCAGTGCAGCACTTTGTCTCCCTTCAGATAGGTATATCTGAAAGAAATACGAGTGGGCATCCAAGACCTTTAGCGTGATGCAGTTACTTTAGAATCTGCCTACAGACAATAAATTTATAAAATATAAAGGACAACAGTAAAAAAAGTCACAAATGAAATTATATTAATGATCATTTGCTGTAGTGATTTTGACATTACAAATACCATTATATCATACAAGTTATGCTTGCTCTAAGAACAATTTAAATTTTTTCATATATGTTTTTTAACTTTTCCATCTTCACAACAGTCTTCACAACAAGTTGCAGTAGCTGCTGCCACTGGATTGTGTAGGCAGGTGTTGGCCTTGGATGAGTCCTAGGCAATACCGCAACAAAACTCAATGACTTACCTGTTCCTGCAAGGAAATCTCACGTTCACTTTCTGGGACGAAGCTGCTATGAACTAGCTCCTTCTCGGAAATTTTTTCTACCTGGTAACTATACTACATATTTTCTTGGGAACAGAAACCATGTAGACAAGTATCAGGCTCTAAATGAAAGCGCTTCTAATATAATTTACATCTATGGTGAAATGCTCTGCAGATAACTACTCTGTACCGGGCAGATTTGTGCTTGATGTAGTTCAGTTGAGCTGAGTTTGGTGATCAGAGCTCCATGCTGATAAATCTGTTAGATAATTATACTTTTAAATTAACACTTATAATGTAAGTAGGAACATGTGAATGAGAATTATAAGAATAGGAGTGAGAAACATTATCTTAAAATTAAGGAGATTACCTGTTTTATGCAGGAAAACAGGTTCAGTATGCAGCAAACCTTGTTCCAAGGTAGTTCTCTTGCAGCAGACACTTCATCTTGGGTATAAAACATTTGGTTGTGCATGTGCACAAACTGACAATGAAAGAAATATGTTAAAACAACAAATTAATTTATTGCCCACTCTTTTTAACTGGACTGCAATTGTTAAATTATCTTCAAGCTATGTAATCCAGTGTGTAGGATGATACGCCTCTGTTCCCTCTGGAGATGAATAAGTAAACAACATACATTTTAACACAAGAAGGGTATTTGATAGCTACCAATCATGGGTTGCCAAAAATGTTTCCAGTGAACCACCTTTTGAGTGCTTTTTGTCTTTTAACAGGATAAGTTCTGTGGAAAACACCTTCCTCAAAATACCTCAGAGAATTATGAAGAAGAGAGAATTTGAGGGTTGGGAAATGTAATCATCCTGGTTTTTCAACAAGAGCAGTTTTTCCCGTTCGTCGTGTTGACAGAACCTGTGACTTTTTCAGTTAGTTGTTTTTAATGGAAGGTTTTAATGGCTAAAGCCCAGTATCTACCTTTTTCTTTGCTTCCTGCTTTGTTTTTTTTATAAAGAGGGCTGCCAGCTCCCTCCCTGTAACGCTGCGCTGAGCATGGGTCGGGTCCGCAGGGGCTGTCGGCTGGGAAGGATGGCTGGATCCCGAGAACCTCGCTCTGGATTGGAGGGTGATGGGCAAGCAGAGGAGGGCATGCTGTGAGGAGGAGGATTTTGCAAGAGTGTGGACTTTGTTTTGATTCAATTACGTGCTGATTGGACCCAGCTAATGGATTGGGTTCTATTAATTAATTGACAAAGAGCAGTATTTCTTCTTCCTTTTTTTGGATGACTGCATGGCAAATGCATTTGTTTTAGATAACAGTTTGGTTTCCATGGGGATTGTCCTTCTGCTTGTTAAAGGTATTATTAAGAATCTTTCACATTATTTGAATTATTGCTAAGAGCTATTATTTTAAAACTATCTCAGCTGTTGATGCCTGCATCAACACTTTTGAGTCTGGCGGTGAAATCCGAGGAGGGTACAACTTGGAAGAGGAAACAAAAATATTTTTTGCTGCTTTGAATCAGACTAATGCACTCTGATAACATTTCATGCTCGGAAAATGTTACTCCTTGCAGATACAGTGAACTTGAAACACTATAAAGGCTTACAGGATGTTGTGTGGGCAGCATGCTGTGTTGGACCATTCTTATATTTACTTTCTCAGTGTACTTCTGTGCAATTTCATGTACTGTGTGGCTGCTTATCTGTGATATTTGTCAATTAAAAAAAATGTTGGGGGTGACTGGAAACAACCGTCCTTTCAATCTCAATACAGTGGAATTGGTGTATAGTACATGGAGATTTTATTGAATGTTGATACTTCTGATAATATAAGAGGATAAAATGAACTTTCTTTGACCTTGTTTGGAAAGCTTTATACACGTGTTTGTTTCTAATGTGAAAAAAGCTGCTTTTCATGCAGTGATTCTCATGCAGTGGTTACCTTTAGTATTTTCTGTTTCTCTTTTTCACTTGGAGGAATTTTCAAAGGCACAGACAAGCTGGATACTTAGCTGCTGCTCACTCAGCCTGTACACTGACAAGGTTGTCAGCTAATGTCAGGTGTAGTAAGGCTTTTATGTAGAGACATAGCTCGTTCTCTGAGAAGACCAAAGGTAGACTTTCCTTTTTAAGTGAAAAACACTTCATCTTTTTCTTGTAGTGGTGGAATTCTTTACAACCAGTGTGGGATATGCTTTGTCACATGTGATTGTTTGTAAGTGACACTGCTGTCCCAAGCAGTATTGACTTAGAGGAGGCAGCAAGATGCTGCGTTTTCCAGCTGCCTGTTCACTCCTGCTGTCCCTGGTTGCCTCACAGCTAACCAGTACAATCCTGTTAGGAAGTCTGAATCCAAGATTATGTAGCCCTGGACCAGTTACCCAGCAGAAACACCTCAGAAACTAACCCATGGTATGAAATGACAGCTTTGCTCACTGTGAGGATGTGCAACAGCCTAGTACAGTTGTAAGCCAAGGAGAATACTGGTGTTACACTAGTGTCTTCCACGGGTTCAACAGGGGATGACTAATACATACAGAACAGAAAAGTTCCTCTAGACATAGTGAAAAGATTCAGAGTGCAATTGCTATAATGCTTGTTGAATTACTTTGTTGCCTGGAGAGTTGTTATCCTCTTCCACGGAAAGGAGTTGCTGGGGAAAGGTGAGGAGCAATGAAATGAGAAATGCAGGCAGCATTAATATTTAATGCCATGCAAAGTTTCTGGTGTAATTTTTTCCTCTGAGTGGGTGGCTTTGAGATGCATGAAGGGAAATACTGGATTTGAAGGCATCAGCAGAAAGATCTACTGGTCTGTGCTGAAATTGATTTGGTTCATCAGAGCAGCTTATTAATAAACAAGTTACTCATAGTTGCAGGTCGAAAAGGAGTGTTTCCCTGAGGGATATTTACTAACTAATTTTCCAGTGTCCCAAGTGGACACTTCTGTCTGCTTATCCTTTTTTCCCTTTTCAGGCTCTGATTTTATTTTGTCTGTCTAAAGAGTTCTTCTTCATCTTAGAACTAGTATTTTTTTTTTTTACACTTTATTCTTTCCACTTGCATTTAGGATCAGTCAGCACCAGCACTCATTTAATTTCCATGTGACTCTCTGATGCATAAATGACAATACGACCTAATTTGTAGAAGTAATTCAACAGCTGAGAATCTGGAGTCTTGAATTAAGCTCCTCTGTAGGATCCTGAAGAACAGCTCAGGAGTTCTCTAGCAGCTTTCAAAGTATCAATGAAAAACCCTTTAATTTCTTTTATTTTTCCATTCTTCATTTATATTCATTCTAACAGAGGTGAAACTTGCTTTGGAAGTAAGGTTATAAATGCAATGCAAAAGAGGTGAAAGATTTAAATTTAAAAAAAAAAAACCCAAAACCAACAAACCCCCCTAGTTTCTCCCCTACTCTAGAGCACTGTAATAATATATTATTACTGTGTGAGAAGTACTTCTTTAATAACTGAAGAGTTAAAGATATTTTTGAAATCAAGTGGTTTGATTGACTGAATATCTCCTTGCAACTTAAGAAGCTTTACGTCTGATTGAACACTGCCTGTGGAATATATTGTCAAGCCCAAAGCACCTGCCAAAACCAGATGATGATTCCATTCTTTAAAACACATCAGATAGTAAATACGTAACTCAATATTTTGTCAGCTACCACAAAGGGATTTGCATGGGACACATGACACAATATGTAGAAAATTGAATTCCAAATGACTTTCAAGTACTGCAGACCTGAATAGTATGTCTGTGAGGTAGATCATGAAGTTAATACTGCATGCCTCTATTGAAATGGTGCACTGTTTATCAAGAAGCTAAACTTGACCTTCTGGTATTTCTTGGTACTTGCCACTTGGTACACACATTGGCCATGTGAACAAGAATATGATCTTGCTGCATTTTATGTGGGCAGCCATGGGAAAAGTCTACTTGGCAAATAAAAGCTTGGGATTTTTTTATTGGTTAGAGGAAAAATCAAGGCAAAGAATGGTACTGTCCACAGAGAGAAGTGTGGGGGGCTGCAGCTGCTTTTTCATATCTCAATCAACAGCTTAAGATGCTGTTTTCTCTCATTGTATGTATTTGTAGATACCCTACAAAAACCACTAACAAATCTGACTGCCTCATAAATCAATTACACTTAACTCAGAAGAGCTTCTGGTAAGTGTTGACAATATATAGTATCAACAACAGGTCGTTGTTGATACAGTCTACAGTAAGAAAAACTTAACTTTTCTTGGAGGTAGGAAGCTAAGCTCTACTTTGCATGCTGCCCAGCTGCAGCAGTGTAAATGGAGTTGTCAAGCAGTATTCTTGTGCTGGTAGCTATGCTTTGGTTGATCTGGTGGTACTGCTCAGTATCTCTCCAGGAGAAATAAATAGAGGAGAATCCTATTTTATCAAGATGGTACTGGCCTTTACTGTGTAATTACTGCTAGTGCCAAACAACAAGCTCACACACGAGCTATGCACTGAGCACAGCTGTGTAATTTAGCTGACTGAGAATTTTACTAATTCACTAATACCTGTCATTCAGGACAATTTTTGCCTGGTGCACAGTGAACTGGCTAACAAAGAATGATTACAGTATTTCTTTAGTATGAAAATTTGAACATAGTTTAATCAGTCTCCTGCACTGAGCTATTAGATTTTATTTTTGTCTTGGATTTGCTGTCTGTTAAGATGATTTAATGACTGTCTGTTGTTTAGTGTCTTATGGAGAGAGAGTTATTTAATGAACTACATTAGAATTGATTAGCTGGGGGATAATATCATTAAGAGATATGTGCTCCACTTGAGGTTTGTCTCCATTAAACACACTGTGAATAATTACTAGGGGGAGTTGTATATTGTATGTTTGCTTTCATTTCTTTGTCAGATCATTTCATAAAAGGGTGAATGCTTTCTGAAAATAACCTTGAAAGTCTACAAAGAATGCTTGTGAAACCCTTGAGGAAACTTTGCATGTTTTTGTGCTGTTTTTATGATGTTTATGTGACAAACATTTAGCTGAAACATCAGGCAGCTTTCAGTATCAATTGCACAACTCACTCAGAAATAGATGATCTGTGCATATCTTTAAAAAATGTGTGCTTCTGACCTACTCTGGTCACCTTGCATGTTCGCCTGCTGCCTCCCAGTTTCAACACAGAAAGTTTGTATTTCCCATTGCTGTCCATGAGCCTTCAAATGCTCTCTCTGAAGGCGGCACTGAAAACGACAAAATGGTTGGTGCTGGACTCTGAGCCAAAATGATGTCTGTGCAGGCATGGGTGGAAAGCCAGGACCGGGCTACATGGTGCAGAAGGTGTGTGACCCTGGGGAAAGGGGCTCCTCAGTCTGGGCAGACCAAGGTAGAGCAAGGAAGAGCTGTTGCTGAGCTGGCCCGTGGCGTGGTTCCACGTACGCTGGGTCCGTGGAGCTGAGTGCGCTCCAGACGGTTTGCAGCATGTGTGGAAGCACGAATGTGTGGTTTTCACTGCCAGCCATCGTGGGCTGGCTTGTCTTTGGGTGTCCTTCTGTGTGCATGAAATGCTCTTGGGGCAAGTGAGCATTTCTGTGCTTATGTGGTGGGTGTCTGTGCTTCCTTCGCCTATAGTATTGTCTTTCACTTGTATTAATTGGAAGTTGCAAAAACTTTGAGAATTGTGGGTGTTTTATGGCATTCAAGGTAAGACTTTAGTATTAAAGTCATCTTCATTTTTGCACAATTCTGTTAAGCCTTTTTTTTCCTGGTAGCACATTTTGCTACAGACAGGTTTTTAAAGGAGAGATAAAATCCTATATTCTGAGTGTGAGTTTTCTGGCATTTTGGTATGCATTAGAAGGGGCCCAGGGCTGCATGCAGCAAAACCAGATTGCTTCATTTACTCCCGTGCTGTTGCTGTGTGACTTGGAATCATAGGGAAATTTGCAATGGAAAATTTGTTTCCATGGTATGATATTTCTTTCTGAGATCTGGGTAGAATAAGATACAATGATAAGGAAAAAATACTGTCTTAGCTAATGCTGGTTTCTCTCTGTACCTCTGCTTCACCGCCATCCATGCACTCTATTTGAAATAAATCTGTAGCGCTTGAATTTCCAAAACGGTGGGTTGCAGTCTGTGTGTACTTTTGTGAGATTATGTGCATCAAGTGGTTTTTTTTTTTTCCCCTGACCTATTTGTTTAATTACATGTTATTATGTATATACAGAATCTTGGGGAAAAGAAAAAGGGGGGGACAAATTTCTTCTGGATGTGGCTTTGCACAGGCCTATCTGTGCCATTGAAGTGGCCAGTGGGAAGAAAAGCAAAGCTGCTGTGATCCACTGACACACAGACACAAACAGATTAAAACCATATATTTATATTTTAATTACATTTATATTTACTTACAGAGTATTTTTATCTTTAAAAAAGAATTATGCACTAGCTAGTAAAATATGAGCACTTTATAAATTTCTATACTTAGGATGGCTCATTTAATGCAGGAATCAACATCAGCATCTAAAAACATGGTTTGCATATCCTGCTTAGGCATTTGCCTCTGACATTCTGTAAATCATTCATTACTAGAAGCTGGGAGGAGATAGCTGGGGTGTAATTGTTTTCAGTCATCTGATTTATAAAGCCGCTAGCCATTACAGACTTTTTAGTTTGAGCAGTGGTGACTCCTGGCAAAGTCCAGACAAGTATTTTTATTTGCTGTACTAGGGAACATTCAAATCTGTTAAAATTATTGTTGCTGGGTTTTGGGGGTGTGTGTGTGTGATGTTTTGGGGTTTTTTTTTTCCCCTTGCTTTGTTTATCCTTCGTGTCTCTACTCGCAGGTAACGTCATGGTGCTGTGGTCAACTTGCAGAACATCAGTACTTAAATCTGTAACAAACCGATTCATTAAGAATTTGGCCTGCTCGGGGATCTGTGCCAGCCTAGTCTGTGTGCCTTTTGACATTGCTCTTAGTGCCAGTCCACACTGCTGCTGGTGGATCTATACAGTGCTCTTCTGCAGAATTGCCAAGTTTCTGCACAAAGTCTTCTGCTCTGTGACCATCCTTAGTTTTCCAGCCATTGCTCTTGACAGGTAAGAGAGCAAATTTGCCAGGATCCTTGATTTTTCACTTTCTTTCTCACTTTGAAGCCCTTTTCTCACTTTCATATTGGTCTTGCTCTTGTTCCAGTGTTTTTGCTCACAGTGTACAGATTTCTTTCTAGAACGTATTGGGATAAACATTGATACCCTTTATTTTTCAGTTTACTCTGATATCTCTGGACATATAAAGGACTTTGAGTCTATAGATCTGTCTTCAGAGAAGGTTTTATCCTTTCTTTCTTCCTGTTAACAATTCTAGTTCAGTAATGCAACTTGAAAGTGTACAACTTCAGACTATAGACAAGGTCCACATTTTTAACTGTGAAAGTTGAAAGCCATTGCCTGTTAAAAGAATTCACCAATGCCTGAGGTAGATCCATCAATTTCAAATTCCAAATGTAGATTTGTTTCGAAAAACCCAAATGATATTAATATAATCAGAATTAATTCAGAGAGGTTTTATATGTAGAAGATCAGTCTAAACAAAAAGTGGCCCTTTGGACTGTCTAAGTTTTTGGATTCTGTTCATTTTGCTTACTATTATTAGCAGTCACTGATCCCACCTAAATGTACAGCTCTATCGTCTTTACAGTGACTGTAAGTTAGATTTTTTTAAGGAAGGGTAGATATTGGTTTACTACCATGTACCTTACTAAACCAGTGGATTTATACATGTTAGATAAAATTATTGTTAGTCTGTTATCGTGTCTCACCATAGAATACATTAGCTCTACAAAAACAAACTGTATACCTAATAAAGTGCTATGTGTCTTACTTTAATGTTAATGTCTTCATAAATGCAGTATCACTTATCTGTAATGCATACCAGTGTTGCCACCGGAACAGCATATCATTTGCCCTTCACCAGTAAAGCTTGTGACCACAAAAGGCACAAACTGCTACCGCTTATAATGATAAGTGTAAAAGGATAGGTCTCTCATGAAAAGTCTGTGAGCTTAAAAGTCCACAGTAGTAAGCAAACAATGAATTGGTGCCTGAAATGTTAAGTGCGCACTTTTTTTTTTTTTTTTTTTTTT
>Ga0065711_1031601_pt1 | contig 29239 bp, 19 predicted proteins | sample Hoacrofraction12_FD_59098 | JGI IMG/M metagenome (GOLD analysis project Ga0065711, IMG submission 59098) | Hoatzin crop microbial communities from Cojedes, Venezuela - Epithelial fraction 12 v2 (version 2) | ecosystem: Host-associated > Birds > Digestive system > Esophagus > Crop | place... | reverse complement strand
TAAAGAGTCTGTAGCCATCTATGACAGCATGCCAGTCATGCGAGTTGTCCCACCACGTTTCTGTGATGGCGACCAAGTCGTAGCTGTCCTGCTGTATAATGGCTTCCAGCTCCTCCTGTTTATTGCCCATACTACATGCATTGTGTAAACACACTTGAGCTGGGCTGTCAATATTGTAAAACTTTCTAGTTCAGGATCCTTCTGATAAGACTGCAGTGAAACATGTCATTTAAAAGATAACCATCTATGGATTTGGCACCATGCTATATGCAGTTACAGAGTAAATATATAATGTATTGAAAACTTTTGGAATTCTGCTGCCAGCAAAGAACTCCACAGGCAAGCAGCAGTATTTTAATTGTGGAAAACCTATTCTAAAATCTGTTGAATTGCCACAAGGGGAATAAACCACAAGGATTCAGAAGAATATGACAGGCTAACTTCTTTCAAAGATTTAACGGTTTCAGGCAAGAAGTCCATTTATGGATTCTTATTCACCTCATTGTGTTTCCTTTAACTGATGCTTTGCTGTTGGTTGTAGTACCACTAGGAATTTCTGCTGAAGCATGTACAGGCTCATTTCTACTGACAGGATTAACAAAACTCTACTTAATCTGGATCGACCAGTGAATGGAAGAAGGTGATAGTGTCCTGTCTCCTTCATCTTTTCCCATCCTTAGATTCATGTAATTAATTTCTTTGTTGCTATTTGTATTCTAGGAAGACACAGTAAAATAAGATATAGAATAACACAATAAAGACTCACTGAGCTCATTTTGTTGATTTGTTATGGCCATGGTGTTAGTACCTCTATGCAATATGTGTTTTCTATGCTATGTGTGCCATGAAATATGAGCAGTATATGAGCTTAAGACATTTTTAACACTATTTTGAAAAGGCCTTTACTGGTCTTAGATGTATATCAACATTTTTCATGTACGTGTGGATTCTTTAAAATATTCTTTAAAATCCTGTATTAGGTCAAAAGGTACAAATGAATTTCATTAAGTGTACTGAATTTCACTGATGTTAACATGAATTTTTGCTAAGAAATGCTGCAAAACCTGTCTAATATCACATCTTTCCACACTACCTTAAGATGCTCATGATAATGCAGTTTTCTACATCCATTAAGACGCTGCAGTAACTTTCAGTTTGCGAGCCCATATGGCACAAATCACACAGTTTTGACATTGGAGGACTCTTCGATAGCAGGCAGAATGAGATATGAAATGTCAAATCTCTTTATCCAATCCAAGCTAGTCTGAAGTGCAAAAACCTTGAGCTACTGATTTCTGTATTGCTTGTAAATCTTGATAGTTCACTTCAGTGAGATGGCAAATATATCTTGAATTTCCAGGGTAATCAACAGAAAGTTTCTACCCCTTAGCTTTCTCTGTTCATAGAATATCCTTCTGCAGATATATTAGGAAGCCTCATTTTGTTGAATACCCTCAAAATAAAATTGAATGGTAACAGTGATTCTAGTGCACAATGCTGGACTTAATAAAACTCAGAAAGTCTTCTAATTAAACCTTTAGAAAGATGCTTGATTTTGTCAGCCATGGAGACATCCTAGAACCTCATCTACTGGGCCCAGATGAGGCTCTTGTCTACACAGCTGATCTAGAAAATGTGTCACTCAGCCATGGAAACATATTTGTGTATCATGGAACTCCATGAAAATGCCCATGACAATATTTTATCTTGGAAAGATGCTGTGGTAGCATCTAGGTATGTTCAAAATGAGGCAGGTTTCTCAAAAGATAAAGAGGTCTTCATTCCTCTTCCATGTAAATAAGCATTTCCTATACCTCTCTGTAAACAAAGGGAATATTTCAGGTTTTCTTATGACATACACTTTATATTATTTTTGCATAATAAAGTAGATATTAAAAAAATGTTAGCAACATTAAAGCATCAAAAAGAAAGATACTATTAACATAAAGTTAATTCAGGCAGGAGGTAAACAATATATAGATACTAGACATAAGTTACAAGAAACATGTGGGGTTTTTTTTACTTAAATTCAATTTCAGTTTCAAAACTTCAGGAATTGTACTCACTACAATTCTTAAATAATCAGATTTCAAAGGCAGAAATATGAATCTATATAAAAATTGTAAGTAAATATCCCTAAGGAAGAAAAATCTGAAATACTGCATATTCACACAGCTTTCATTTAAAAAAAATATGCCTCTATTTTGTGGTTCCTTTTCAGTCTCTGAGATGCCTCCTCTAATTGTTTTCTATTCACATTAGAGGACAGAATTATGTTTTGAAATTTTTTTACAGTTATAAAATGAAAACAGAAGTTTAGTGCCTCAAAGATAAAAGTAGTTACATAAGAATGTTTCATACTTGAGTTTTTACAGTTACTTACTATCTTTTTTCATTCTTATATTCTGATCCACATTATTTACACAGCTTTTGCAAAAGAAATCTTTACTTACAGGAAACTGGAAAAAACAAACACTGACTGCCAATGTTTATTAGGCAAGAAAAATGGTATCTAGAAACTATGACATAAAAAACATTATCAAAACACAACTGAATATTTTCTTATGCACATAACTAATTTAAATTGTAGGATCTGCAATAATTACTTCTTACATAGAAGAAGTTATACACACCATTTAACATTAGATATTTAACTTCACAGGTTACATTAGAAGACTGAAATCCCTATATGATCAGTCAAACCTGGAAAGGAAAATTCATAGCATGTAAATTAGGAGCTGACTTGTCCTGTTAAGAAAAAACTAATTCTTTAACCTGCTGCTTAAATACAGGGAGTGTATAACCCCTAGCATTGTCTATCAAATGGAGTTTGTTACCCTGTGTGCAACATCCAATATGCACACAGAGGCAAGATAGCAGTTTATTCCTGGTTTTGTGCAAAATCTGCTGCTAGGTGAATTTCCACAAAGATAGCACACGTGGTTACAATCACATCACATATTTATACAGTTAAAAATGTTAGTTCTGCCTGTTAGCCATACCCTCCTAACTATGATTTGTTAGTTTTCTTCTTGCTCTGGTTTGAAGATACAGTACTCCTAAAATTTACTACACAAGATCAGCAAGTAAGGGGGTCTGTTCGGCCAGGGTCTCCAGCTAAATGAGTGTAATTATTAGTATTATAATGAGGATAGTTCATTTAAGAGGGCTCCTTATCATTCTTCTGCTGATAGTTCAAAATTGTTCAAAAACACCTTAATTATCTTACATACTTTTCCAATATATACTTCGTTCCCAGGGACAATAGTTCCTATATCAACCATCCTTGTCAACATCTTGGCCTTCCGTTAACCATAGAGTACATTTTCTAGGTAAATAACCAGGTCAGACTGAACTTCTGTGCAGATTTGTATAATGCTGAGTTCAACTGACTACACTAGGAGTGTGAGGCAGCTTCCATTTCGTGACTTGCCTTTGCTGAAAAGACCTGCAGTGATAACCTTTTCTTATGGCTGTGCTAGAGTAATCTTTGTGATAGAGTACATGAGAACATGTAGTACAGTGGACAGAGAAAAGTACTAGAAGAAAAAGTGTTTGGATTTGTAACTCCTGTACAGCTTGGGAAGCTTCAGAAGGAATTGCATAGTACTACTGTGGGAGAAGGAGTATGTTGAGAGGACAGATTAGAGTGTTAACAGCGAAAGTATTCAAACCAGGAATTGTGATGGGGTAGAAATAGGACAGCGATGTCTAGAGTTGCAGGAAAAACTAAGTTTCTAAGCTGCTAGGGTGTAATATAAGCTGTTTTCCCCGCTTAACTAAGGAGAAGGATTGTTATATCATTGGAGGTTTCATGGAGTTTTGTGTTCAATTAGATGTAGTTGATTTTTTCCTTCCCCTATTCTGTTGTCCAGAGTAACAGATCTTATACAGCAGCAACTGGAGCTTCTGAATTTACAGCTGAATTGTGTTAGAGGAATAACTTTTTCCATAACCATTTTCTCACCCCAGCTGACACAATTTCCAAGGCCTCTAGACAAGGCTGATTGGGCCAAACCGGGAAAACAAAAGAATTATAATTCTATGGCTCCTAGTAGCCTAACCATGACATGTGCAAAATAAATACATAATGGTGTACATACAGCTCAGATTGATAGATCTCTTTTTCATGTCTGAGAATCTCTAGACTGTGTAATCACACCAAAGATACTATCCCTATATTTTGTAAAACTATTTCAGCATGCTGGTCTTCTCCCAACTAAATTTTTTTTGAACTCATGAGTGTTTGAACTGCTGAAGTAAGATGAAGCACAAAAGACAATTCAGATTTTTGTGAAGTATTTGTTCAAACGAGAGTTGTTGCCAAAGATGCAGGCCACATGCCGAGCAGCATTGGGATTACATGAATTCTGAAGGGAAATCAAAGGGCTGAATGCTTGCTGTGCTGGGCTTGTGTATGTGTGAGAGAGAACCAGATGAAATAACACAAAAGTATTGAGAGGAAGTAAGCAAGGAAACACTAGAGATACTCACAGAAACAGGAGTTATTCTGCAATGAGTAGTCTGGAATAGCAGACTGCATCCTGTAACTTTCGTTCTGATTTGTCGCTTTTGTCTAACCTTTGCAGGAGCTTGGGCTAACTTTGTACATTAATACAGATAGAAGGTTGAAGAAGATTGATTTTGCACAGGGAGTGGTTAAGAAGAAGTTCAGGTGCTTAAACACGGTGCCTAAGGAAAACTACATTCTTCATTTGGGGCTGACAGATGGGCAGCTTGGGAACAGCAGTTGAGGATGAGGAAAGATATCTCAGGACATCTCAGATGGCACTGTCCAGCAAAATTTAGGCAATGGAAAAATTCCTTGTATGTCTGTAGCCTTTGACTTTGTCGATGTAACTACACAAAACCAAAGAGCAATTTGAAATAATCTGTATCTGGAATGTGTGCTTGTCAGGTACCTCTGTGAAGCCAAAAGCCTTGATATAGACCTCCTCTACAATATCCTCTGATCTGACAAAACCTTCTGAAAGAGGTAAGGTAGGGAGAAATTCCTAATGGAATAATTGCAATTTCTGACATATACCCTGTTCAGTCTCAAGGTAGGATGACTATAGAGATGAGATACTCAATAAAATGAATAACACAGTAGAGTACACTGCAGTACAGTAGCTGAGAACCAGGAACTGGTCATTAGATAGCTAGTGTTCTTCTGTGCTTATGCTTATGATTAGTGCACCCTGTTTCTCCTTGTTGGGCCCTTGTACATTTAATGGAAGTTATTTTGCAGCATCATGTTCACATATTTGAAAACATCATTACTTATTATTAGCTGTATTGATTATATGGAGCCAACTGCATTCAGATCTTTAGTTTCCACTGATGTTTTCTACTATTTATCCATTAGCAAGTGCAAGCAGGACTCCTCCCCTGCCTTCAGCAACCTGAACTTTACTAGGTCAGAGCCCCAGAGCTTTGTGAGGAAACAGTCTGGGGGTTTTATAAACCAAATAACCTCAAGCTCTTCAATAAAAAGTTTAAAATGCAAGTACTGCACCACTAGTGTCATTAGGACCTCAAATGTGCAGCACTGTGGCTATCCTATTTCTAATACAATATGAAATTATAGATGTTTCTAAATAATATTGATTTATGAGACCTAGCAATAAAATAACATACGCAGATGGTTTCTAGAATGCATTTAAAGCACCTCAGAAAGATTCTCACAGCAAGCGGCACCTTTGCCTAGTGGGATAAACTCCAGAGACAAGCATGCTACATTAGTATCAGTGTCAAGCTGACATTTCAGGTCAGTGAATAAATAACTTAAAGCCCAAGTGTTTATTTTTGAGAAATTTCGTATATAATGACCTTGACTTTACATTGTTTTTTGGGTATGCATGTGACCTCTATCCAAGTCACAGTTTGCTGTGATTTACTTCAGGAATATTACTCCTGCACTATTAAAATGAATTAATCAAAGATTGGTACAGTGTTTTTTCTTTCCCATTTGTGCTTTTATTCTTTCACATGTGTTGACGAAATAGAGTAAGAACTTTGAATTATTAGAGCATATGCACCAACACATACACACAGATATTTATATTCACAAATATATAGGATTTATTTCCCTGATTTCCAATTTTTAACCATATGATACATAAAAATGTATCAAAATAAGGAAGATCCAGTTCACTGTCAAAACAGTTGGTAATTTTTCACATGTGTCTAGGGACATGTTTTCCTGCTAACTCTCCAGGGTGAAAGCAACTATGCAAAGAGATTGCTACAGAATTTACCCTAGCAGGCTTGCCATGAAACATATGTTTGGCCATAGACGATATAGGGACTTAGTCACCAAAACCTAAAGATCTATAGATTGTTGACTTGTTTGTCTTTATCCTTGCAAGGAGAGTTTTCCACTACCTTTCTGAAAGCAGAACCCTGCTCTTCAATGACTATGAAAAATAATCCCTACGTTGGAACATTGTAACATAAAACAAGTCATACAGCTGGGCAATCTCCACTAGCATGAATATTAACAAGAGCAAGTGCCGGATTCTGCACCTGGGGTGGTTATACATCTTACTTATACATATGAATTGAGGGACAAGAGGCTGGAGAGCAGCCCCGTAAAAAGAGATCTGGGAGTTTGGGTTGATGGCAAGTGGAGTATGAGTCAACAGTGTCCCCTGCCAGCCAAAAGGACTAACTGTGTCACGGCATGCATCAAGCACAGCATAGCTAGCTGGTCAAGGGAGGTGATTGTCCCACTCTACACTGCACTGGTGCAGCCCCACCTCCTATACAGTGTGCTGTTCTGGGCTCCTCAATATAAGGACATCAGACTATTAGAGCATATCCAGAGGAGAGCAGCCAAGATGGTGAAAGGCCTCGAGGGTAAGACTTCAGAGGAACAGCTGATGTCATTTGCTTTAACTTGGGAAAGAGAAGGCTGAGGGGTAACCTCATTGTAGTCTACAACTTCCTCAAGGGGGGAAGCAGAGAGGGAGGTGCTGATCTCTCTCTGGTGACCAGCAATAGGACACAAGTAAATGGAATGAAGCTGTGTCAGGAGAAGTTCAGATTGGACATTAGGAGAAAGTTCTTCAGTGAGAGAGTGGTTAGCCATCGGAATAGGCTCCCCAGAGAAGCGGTTATGACACCAAGCCTGTCAGAGCTCAAGGAGCATTTGGACGATGCTCTTAGCCATATGGTTTAGATTTAGGTAGTCCTGCAAGGAGCAGGGAGTTGGACTCGATGATCCTTATAGGTCCCTTCCAACTTGAGATATGCTCTGATTGTATTCTTTGGTTTGAAGTCATTGAAATAGAATTTTTTAACATGAAAGAAAAGAACTAAAATCTACTTGCAGCTGTTACTAAGAACAGAGAAGTGCACAGGATATGCAAAGGCAGTAGCTCTGTACCCCACCTATTATTTGACAACATTCTTAAAAGATGTGTTTTCCTGATGATTGGGGTAGGGGCTAGATGGGGAGGGAGTTGACAGATGTTAATTATTAATTATGCACAGACATCTGGCTGTTATACTGTTAATCTCTATATTGTGATTGAGAAACTGGGCTTCCAATCTTAGTAGTGTACTTTGTATTTTTATAAAGCTGTTGTTAATACTGGTATTGACAGCTACCTTAGAAAACATAGTAGTGTTCATGAAAAGATGACAGACCAATTTTGTTACAAGATTAATATCTTTGTTCCTTCATTGAACAGAATATATGGTATAACACAAACAGCAGAAGTTTAAGATATTCTATATTGCCTCTCCGTGAGACACATAGTCGGACCTGGTTATGAAGAACATGTTTGTCATTGACAAACTGTTATTAAGTCATAGACACAGATCTGGACCTATGCCCTTTGTTGCTTTTGCATCACACTAAAGCTGTACTGTGTAGACTTTCCCCACATCTACCTGTACCTGGAACAGGAAGAAGACTGGTTGGACTCTATATCCCTCTGGTATCTTCTGACTCCTCTGAAAGACTTCAGTAAAGGGAAGAAGGGAGAGAAACCCCAATGCAGCTGTAAAGTATCCTAGAATCATTTGGCCAAATGACTCAATGGATTGATTCAGTAAGACATATACATAAGGGAGAATGCAGCCTCTGTGGTATACACAATGACCTTGGCTCCTGTACTGACGGCAATATAGCAGTGTTACTGCACTGTCAGCCAGGGCTAGAAAAACGTTTCTCAGTAGCTTTCCACTGGCTTGATGATTTCTGTACTATGTTCCATTTTGCAACACAAAACATGCCATATGAAGACATTTTTGTGCTGCATCATAAAATGGCTTACAGATATAACCTTTATGCTGAAACCTTGGTCCTTTAAAATCTGTGGGTGTTTTCCCAGGATTTCAGCTGATTTGCAGTTTTGTTTTGATATCTGTTTAATACCTGACCTTTATGTTTCATGGGCAGTTTTTCTTTTCTTTTCCTGGATTCATGATGCATGGAATTTTTGAATTGGAATTTAATAGACTGTAAGAAATCTGCTACTCCATTCTCTGATTTGTCGTAGTGGTTATGTTTTCCATGAATATTTTGAAAAACTGTTTTTTTAATTACAACTTCCTTTTTAAATTATGACATGGTAGAAATCTGGGTTCTGTGAGACTGATAAAGATTAAAGAATTTTCAAGAAGAGAAAGTTACAGATATTATATATTATTACCATCTTGTATTTATTTCCTTCTTATACATGCGCTTCCATAAAGATATCCCCAAGACTGCTAAAGCAGTGTACCAGTTATACTTAATTGTCACTTATTAATTCCATACTTTTCAGTATTTTAGTATGATCTAGGATAAAGATTTTCCAGCTGGCATTTCTCTTTTCAATGATGACAAACATGAGAGCAAAGAGCAAGACTTGCATAGGTTCATCTACCTGGTTTTGTTACTGTTGATAGTTTTAAACATCAAAGGCTTCAATAAGGATATTAGCTCCCTGGATATCTGCTTTTATTTGTAACAGATATCTAATTCTACATGTTATGAGTCTATCTACTCTGTTAGTGGTGGGTACTGGTGATTTCAACTGGAATATTTGGCTTGCAACTACCTTTAAGCATTGGTAAATAGTTACTTCACAAAACCTCTCTTATTTATCCATCTTTTCAGAAGTGAAAACACTTTTCTCAGAATTGATGACTACTTATTTTTCAGCTAAAGTAAATACAGGTCTATATCTCTTTTCATTTGTGCAAGAAGCTGACACATTCTGTCACAACATAGCAAGAGTAAATGGGAAAGTGACAGCTTCTTGGCAAAATTTTAAAGAGATAAACATCTATTTTTGTTTAAACAGCTACTAAAAAAAATGGATAGAAGCTTTCTAGACTGAAAGGCTGTGGAATATATGAGAGTTGCAAACTGGCAAATGAATGCACAAGTAAGATCCTGACGCTTATTTTTACACCTACTATTTTAACTGCATTTGTCCATTACCTAGTATGAAAAGTTTAAGTAATGTACAAGTATTGCTAGCATAGGTACCTGAAACAATGTATTAAACACTGCATTTTATTGTTTTTGAAAAGAATAGATAACCAAATTTAAAAAAAAATTATGCTAAGAAGAAATGCATTTTTGCATAGTTGCATGCTGTATTGGGTTGATGTGCCAAGGTTTTGGTAGTAAGCGGGAGAGGTGTGCAGGGATGGCTTCTGTGAGAAGACATCAGGAGCTGCCCCCATGTTGGACAGCGACAGCTTCAGCCAGCTCCAAAACGGACCCTCTGTTGCCTAAAGCTGAGCCCGTCAGTGATGCTGGTGGTGCCTCTGTGACAACATTTATGAAAGGTTAAAAACTGTTGTGTTGCAGCTGTGAGAGACAAGTGAGAAAATGTGAGAGAAACAACTCTGCAGACACCATGGTCAGTGAAGAAAGAGGGGGAGGAGATGCTTCCACCAGAGCAGAGTTTCCCCTGTGGCGTGTGAACCAGACCATGCTGGAGCAGGTTGTACTCTTGCAGCCTATGGAGGTCCACAATGGAGAAGATATCCACCTACATCCCATGAAGGACCCCACACTGGAGCTGGTGGACGTGCCCTGAAGGAAGTCCGCACTGGAGCAGGCTCCTGGCAGGAGCTGTGGTTCGTGGAGAGGAGGTCATGCAGGAGCACTTTTTCTAGCATGAACTGTGGCCTATGGAGGACCCACACTGGAGTAGCCCATTCCTGAAGTGCTTCACCCTATAGAAAGGACCCACTCTGGAGCAGATTGTGAAGAACTGTCTCCCATGGAAGAGACTCCACGCTGGAGCAGGGGAACAGTACGAGGAGGAAGGAGCTGCAGAGAGGAAGTGTTATAGAATAACCACAACCCCATTCCCCATTTCTTTTCATTGCTCAGGAGAAGGAGACAGAAGAGTCAGGAGTGAAGCTGAGTTTGGGAAGAAAGGAGGGTGGAGAGAAGGTGGTTTTAGTTTTGCTTTTATTTATCACTATCCTACTCCGTTATTGACTGTCAATAAACTAAATTAATCTTCCCCAACTGAGTCTGTTTTGCTTATGATAGTAACTGACGAGTGATCTCCCTATCTTTATCTTGTCCTGTGAGCTTTTTCATCTTTTCTCCCTCTGTCTTACTGAGGAAAGGGAGTGATAGAGCGGCTTGGTGGTCAAATGGTGGCTAGCCAAAGTTAGCCCACTACACAGACTTAGAGTGCTTACAGTTTCTTACAACAATAGATTCATATTAATTTAAACAATTATTAGATTCATTTTGCTCAAAAATAATAGGATGATGAGATATCAGAAGTTCTTTTGATATATTTCTCAACTTAGAATTCAGAAACGATAAGGAGGAAAAAAAGAGAAATGAAAAGGAAATCTCATAGTGAAGAGAATTACGTGTACAGGAAAAAGAATGAGAATGTAGGACTGGACAAAGGGTAAGTTTGGATAAGACATACAGAAGCTGAGAAAAGGTCAGAGAAAGGATGGAAAACATACTTTTGTGTGAAAGGAAAGCAGGAAAGACATTTCAAAGGAAAGGAAAACAGAAATTGAAAGGTTCATAGGTAAGCGAGAACTGAAGAAAGAGTGAAACACTGAGAGTGAGGAAAAAGACTAAAATCACAAGAAAGAGAAGGCCAGAAAAATAGAAGAAGAAGAGTCATTGGATAATCTATTCATAGACCACAGAGGTAAGTTGTGTGAGAAAACAATGAGATAAAACAAAGTTGCTTTGTTTTGTGCTGCTGGGTTTATAAGTTTCTTAGGCTTCTTCTTTAGCCTTGCAAAGCTGAAAGCAGAACATTTACAAAGTTTCTTGTCCAGGACCTATGTGAAATTTCCTTCACTTTGAACACTAGATATCTCTGAAGGTGACACACAGTGTTGTTTAGCTATTGGCCAACACCTCTGAGCATGAAAGTGGTTTCATTAGCTCGATTTTGCAAATGGAGAAATTGAGGCAGGGACTAGTGAGTTTCCTGGGGCTTCAGTGCAATCTCAATGATAAAGCCAGGATAACTGTATTCTAAACCTAGTGTTGAAATTTCAGACTGAAGCTGTTCTCATATAGCATGTGTTGTTCTTGAAGTATCTTGCATTTGCACTTGCTAAGAGCAGTGTAGAGCTCACAGAAGAAGGAGAGTCGAGCTTGGACTTAAATACAGTGTATCTTCAATCTCCATCAGTGTTTCTCACTTAACACTAGAGGACTACTCTTCTGCAAGCATCTGCAGTGTCAGTAATTCCATTAACAAAGAAGCCACTGTATTATCAATGTACTGTAGCTTCATTTTAATGTGTCATTTGCACTTCAAAGTCACATAACTTTTATTATGGTAAATCAATTAAAACTATTTCTCATGATAATTTATATTCTACAGAGTTTAACATCTCAGAGAAGGCAATATTTCCCAATTTAACTTCCAAGACAAAAGTGATGGAATTTGAATGCCTTTTACTGAGCTTATTAAGCATAGAGATCACAGAAATTTCAAACCCTGAAAGATAACTGTTTCATCTATGTGATAAAATGGAAGTCACACTGTAGTAGCTTACTGGAGGTAGTAGGAGACAGTATGCTAATTAGTAATATAACCTCATTTACTCATTTGGTATGTCTCTTGTTTTAAACGATAGTCTGTCTAGAATAGATATCCAGCTTGATACAAATATGAAAAGGAAATCAAGTGAAGCTACTGTATATTCAATAAAACTGTGTGTAGCTTTCATATGATTATACTTATGTTTGTGTGTTTATAGTCCAGGAACCACCTTGAAAGAAAACAAATAAATTTTCAAAGATTTTGCAGTGAAAAATAGAAAAATTGCCCTTCAGATTGGAGACATGGGTCAGATCCCCAACTAACACAAATTGTCACAACTCCAGGCAAATCAGGAGAAAAATGTCACAGTAGAGGAGTTGAAAGCCTGATGATGTACAAGTGTTAAAAAAAACGCAAAATGAAAAAAACCCCACAACCCATAAAACAACCATCTCCCCCTGAAATCTAGAAGTATTAGTAAGAGCTGAAAAGCTCATCCGTATCTTTAGTGCATATATTTGAGTGTGACTGATTGTTCCTCTTGTGGCAGAAGTCTTGATTTTCAAATGCTTTTTTTCAAATATGCTTAGGGGCACCTGCCCCCTGACTTGCACTGTGATTTGTGCTCTTGGCTATGCAACAGGTTTTGAAAATGCTGCCAGTTTCTAGTTCCTGTCTTTTCTGCATGTAGAAGTGCTGGATTCACACATTATATTACAATGTGGGCAAAGCTAACAAATAAAGAAATAATAAATCTTGACTCTTTTAAAATTAGACCAAGTAAATGTATGCAGAGCAGGAGCAAAAATAGTCCTAACATCCTGTCAGGCCTCTGGCTCCCTTTCTTTGCAACTGCACTAGCAGTAAATAATTTCGGTACCTAAGCCGTAGACCTTTGCTCAGCACGGGAGGAAGAGCTGTTACTGGATAGTGTGTGTCATTTGATGGCCTGTGGCTAATGCCTCACTGCTCACCACGGGTGTCATTGGTGCATGGCAGCTCTCAGCAAGAGTAAGTATTTTTGGCTGGAGTAAGCTAACTGGGAACACTGGACTGCCCTTTGAGCTAAAGCAAAACACATATTAACTATTTAGAGGTCTCACATACACTTAAAACCCTTGACTTGGCCTCTTTTTGCTCTGTGTTTCTGAAACTGGAGTATAAGGAGGTGCTTCTACTGTAGTTGGAGTTTATGCTTATACTTCACACGGTGAGGATGCTTCTCTGGAACTACCACTGCGCACACTGGAAGACTAAACTGCTGAAAGTATTCTGTCTTACTTCCTCTACAGTACTTAAGCTTGGAACATATTTATTTTTGTGTCTTTCCATGCAACCTTACGCATAAATGTACAGTAGTATCTTTTCAATTCACTCTTTTGGCTGTAAGACCTTTGATGCTTTGCTGAATTTTATTAACAAGTGATGCAAAAACAATTCAAAAAAGGGTTTGCAACGGCACATGGAGATAGGCCATAAAAAGGGTGATGGGTATATAAAAAAAAGAAATTCAGACAGGAAAGCTGCCTTAATAGCATGATTTATTGGACTACATTATAGTCTCCCAAGGGAGGTGATAGAAGCCCCATTAAATAGTGGAAAAACGCCCATCTCCTGAGGACCAGAACATATGGGAACTAAACACAGGAAAACTGAACAGATTTTATCTAATCTGGAACTGACCAGTTTCTCCTGCCATTACAATATTCCCAAAGGAGCAGCAGAACAGACATACAGCATATTCCTATAATTTGTATTTGTATGGCATGAACAGTATGAAGCGTGTTCCAAAACAATTTCCATTGATGATGATTATTAGTTACTGTGCAAAGCAACCAGTTTTACATTAGGAACATTGTCCTTAAAGTAGTCATTTTGTATTGTGGCCATTCAAGGAAGCAAAGAATGAGCTGTTCTTTTGTATAATTAGCCTGGAAAATGCTTACTTAAAAATCATGTTTTTAGGACTTGCTTTTGCAGAAGTAAAAGGGAGTTTTGCTATTGACTTCAATGGAAACAGCCAAAGAGCCAGTTTCTCAGGAGATGCTGAGGCCTTTTTGAAATTGTTTGTATCTGATTTTACTCCTTTTTGAAATTGTTTGTATCTGATTTTACTCAATATACAGAAGAAAATATTTAGTATCTCATTGACAAAACCCATTTAGTCTAGGCCTACCTATTGCTAAAGTTATTATAGTCCTACTAATATTCTGAAGAGAAGAATTGCATTTTTAACCCATGAAAGACCCACATATCCCTTGCTTTGTACTTTGTTTAGTCCTCTGCACGTTTGAAATGGAATATAAAATCCTACTATATCACCACTTCAGAGTTTTACAATGCCATTGCTCTTCCTTTGCTTTGATAAAAAGGGAGTCTCATCAACATTCTATATTTCAGCTACTGGAGGGGTAAAGACCCGCTTATGCAAGGCTAGTTATATGAAATCTTTTTTCATATTCTAGAATTATGCACCAAGACATTTGGACTATAATGCAAAAAGCTGCCTATCTATAATATTACCACCTGAATGTGTTATTAAAATGTTACCGGAGTGCTGCACTTTGATGGTTTCATGCAGTCAGAATGCAACGAACAGCATTTTAGAATCCCATCTTTGCATTACTATTTTTAAGGGTATTGATTTTTTTTCTAATAGCCTTTCTGAACTGTTTCTTAGGTTCAATGAGGTTTCTTTATTCTCTAATTACAGAAAGCTTACTGAAGATAATACTGTTTTGAAAGACTTTTTTTTCAGTTTTGTTTTGATATGCCTATGTTTATGTAAATAAAGACCTGTTTACTCAGTTTCAATATATAGTAGTCTTAAATCAGAGAAAGCTCATAATAAATATGAAACTAGAACATTCCTTTTTGTAAACACATCTGCAAGCCTGACTGAATCTCACTAAGCATTTTATAGGTTCATTATACTATTTGGCTCACATTGAAGTCACCTCAAATTTTATTTTTCTTTTTCTAACCGTCATATCAATAAGCTTTGGCTTCTGTTTAGACTGGAAAATATCCAGTATCTGCTTATAATGTACAGATTCCAGAAAATATAATGGTTATTATTGGTAGTAAGACATTTCTCTACACCTCTGTGTCACATACTAAACTTTAGGAGAGGTCAACAGAGGTGTTACTTACTAGAACTGCATGGTCTATTTTACATAGAGATCTGAAGCTAAAATGAATTGCCTTTCACTTGTGTAAATGTGAAATATTTGCAGCAAAGTTAACTGACATGCTCATGTATGTAACCAATGGTAATGAGGGATGGTTTCTAAACATGCTGTTGCTATAGTTTGACCAAGAGCCCTGATAACAATTAGAACAATTATTTGGTGTTTTTTTTTTTTTTCTGGAGGGGTGGTCCCTTTACAGCTCAGATTCTTTGGGAGAGCTTCATCATTAGCTGCCTAAGAAACTTTGGAAGATGCAGTCTAGAACAACCTCAGCTAAGAGTTCCCCTGCGGGCAAGGACACAGTGCTGTAACAGGCTACAACGAACCAGCTTCCCATCTGGGTGTCCTTGTCATTAAGATTCTTACCACTGTGCAGCATATGCCTACAATGTACTCAAAGAGTGTACGATTAGGCATTTGTTAAGAAGTTCTGAAGAGCTATTTCAGTGTTCCCAGGAAACTCAACATAGCGTTGTTAACAGTTCTATAATCCTATAAACGGTAGGACAACAAAGACACACACATATGTAGGTACAGCTTCAGCATGTACAGTCTTTAAGACTACTTTAAGGCATTCTTGAGAATGCAAGAGCAAATAATATAATGAGAGATACATACTACCAGGCTATGTATCAAAATACTTTCTTTTACCAGGATGCTATACTTACTTTGCAAACCCATTGACTTCTGCATAAACTCATCTCTTGTAATAATGGCAACTTAAGTCCATCAATGACAATACTTGTATTGTAGCTCACAAGATTCTTTCATGCATAACAAGTGATTAACTCCTTATCAGCATGAACAAAATATTGCTTGTGCTGTTTAAATGTTATTATAGATAGTTACTATAAGTTGTTATCTGCAACTAACTAAAATATCAGCAATTTCTGAAGGACAGTGTTGTAAGCATTGCATTTTCCAAGACTGATATTGCAACTTAGTTACTTGGTCAGTTAGATTGGAAAATTTTAATTCTTCTATGTGAATAGTGTTGCAAAAAGTCAATATGGTTAAGATCAATCATGTCCTACTTATCATTTGGATGGATGAAGAACTGTCTAAAAGCTTGAAAAAAGACGCAGAAATAATTTACTTAATCTTGGCACTGCTTGTAAATCTTCAAGTAGTAATTATTTATTAAATGTTTACTTGAGGTGAAAATTAGACTTCAACAATTGAAAACAGATTCAAAGATGCTTGGATCTGAAAGGATTTTTTTCTTTAAATTTAAACTTTAAGCCAGTCTCTTGAGATTCATCTTGTTTCTGAGAGCCCTAGGGAATAGCAGGAAATTCATACATATTTAATATTAGTCAAATCAACCAATGCAGTAACTATGCTAAAAGAACAATTATGCAGACTATTTATGTAAATATGGAATAGGAAATACGTGTTTTTATTCAGAACTTTGAAAAGACTTGTAAATTATTTAATTAAAGAAGACATGCTTTGGAGTGATTTTGAGTAATTTATTTACAATATATATATCATAGCACAATGTTTTAATATATTTGTGTTTTCATAGTCAACTCAACCATAACTAGGTTAAGACTAGTATAATCTTCAGAGAACAGAATGGCTTTGTCTTTTATGGAAAATATATACAAATGTTTATTTATGCTAGACATAATCTATTTAACATTTTATTTCAACTTATTTTAACTTGAGACTTGGCAAAATTAATTGAATCTGCATTTTCAATAATAATAAAATTATAGTATTTTTCATGCATATAACTTTAAAAATCTGCAAATCAGTTTTAAGTTTTCCTGATCTAATTTAATGAGAGAGAATGACGCATATTTTAAGGAGCCCAGAAACCAGTGTCCAGTTATCTTCCATCTCCAGGACAGATATGCTTCTAGAGAAACAGCAGAAGGTATTAAAACCCCTGTAAATTTACACAGTTTCAGAAACTACTTTCTTATTTTAGTATCATAGATAATCCTTAATTATTCATGTTTCTTGTAAAGCCTGTTATTAGATTAAGAAAATCTTGTGTTGTGTTCAGAGGCATTAACACTGAAACATGGGGTGAAGAAACAATGTCAAGAGTTAGGGTCACGGAAAGATCTTTGGAATGTCTGTGCTATTCAGAGACTTAATACTGAGAAGAGCCAGAGAAATCTTACAAATTTATGTCAGTTCAGAACTTATTCACAGACATTCTATGGGTTGCTTTCCTGCAAAAAGGAGATAAATGACTTGGCACTAAGCAGATCATCTATGTCAAAATGTGTGGGTTTTTTATCAAGAGATTTATATTAGCTATAAGAAAGAAATTGTTCACTAAGAGGATGGTGAGGGACTGGAACAGGTTGCCCAGAGAAGTGGTGTCTGCCCCCTCCCTGGAAGTGTTCAACGCAAGATTGGATGGGGTTTTGAGCAACATGGTCTAGTGGAAGGTGTTCTTGCCCATGGCAGGGGGGTGGGAAGTGGATGATCTTTGAGGTCCCTTCCAACCCAAACCAGCCTATGATTCTATGATTCTATGATTTGACAAAGACATTTCTGGGATTTGTTCTGTCCAGGTATAGATGATGGCAGTTCTCTGTATCAGACAGAACTAGACTCTTTCACAGTTACTTTTCTGACTTCTTTGATACATATGCATTAAGTATAAGACGTATTTTACACCAAACATTCATGATTTTCATTGACTGTAAGGAAATGTTAGGATGACTAACTCACCTAGTCACTAAGATAACTCCAATAGAGCTGTCTGTAGTGTAGACACCTGTATTTAATCCTGCTAACTCTCCATGAAATTACACCTCATCTTCTCTAGGCCTCTACTGTTATATTAGCTACCTGAGTTGACACTTTGGTTGATCACACTTTAGATGTCAGCCAGCACTTTGGGTTGATCCCAGAATGATACAGCTGGCCTGCCAAAAAAGGGAAATTGAGGAGGGGTATGGTTTCAGTTTGAACTCTGCCTTTACAAGGTTTGAAGCTATATATGTTGACAAGGCTAGCCATAACTGTGCAAAGGTGCTTAACAGCATACTGTACAAAAATATGGCCAGACCTGAGAAAGGATTTGAATGCCTGGAATTAGGTCCTTCAGTTGAAAACCTCAAGTTGAAAGCCGCAAATCTGAAAACTAAGTGTACAGGGCTGCTACTTCTTTTGAAAAGTGGTGTCTCATGCAACTACAACACTGAAATACCACCAGATTTCAGAAACGAGTCCTTCTTACATCTAATCAGAAGCACTTCAGCTACTAAGGCTTCATAAGAAAAACTCCACGTGCAGTTAAGTACAATGGGGGTTACCAAACAGTGCAAGTGTAGCTGATTTCATTTAAGAGGTCAGAAGAAAAAGATCATTTCTTGTTTTCATATAAAAGCTCTGTGATCAGAATATTTACTTGAGTTTCTGAGTACAATCTCCATCTGTCAAGGCAGATTTTGTCCAAGTTCCTCTTTCAGAGTTGTGCACAAATGACATGGTGAAGAAGGGAAACAAAAAAAGTAAAGGAACTCACTCTCTTGTTCTTTAAAGAAATTTTCTTTTAGACTGTCTGCTCAGGAAGGCACGTATGGAAGCAAGGCATCATCTCCCAGAACTCAGGAACATTTGCCTTTCTCTATATCCAGCACAGACAGCCATTTGTACAGGGTGGCAATAGTGAATGGGATAAATCTATACATAGGGATGAAGACATGTACCTTGAAATTCTCTCTTCAGTGTGTTTTTTCCATGACAATTTCTGTGTATGAGCTATGCAACTAATAGTCCTACTTTTACTACTGCTTTCTGCCTCTTCTGTTTCTGATTCTAGAAAAGGCTACAGTGCTAAAGTTAGATTAGAGAGGGGTATTAATTGAAGATCAGCTGGGAGAAATCAATAGAGACATTACTATATAATAACAGTTACTGTTATCTTCAAAGAAACATTGTTTCACTGGATCATTTCAGAAAGAAAAAAAAAAACAGTTGATGTGATATATTCCTGAACTAAACAATGTAAAATACAAAGCTTTAGTGGCTGCAAAGAGTTGCAAGAACGATTTTACCCGCTGTGGGCGAATGCTGTGTATTGTAATCCTGAGAAAGTCATTCAGCAAACTAGGCTGGCAATTACAGTGCTGTGGATTTTCAAGCATAATTTAATTATTTCATACCCAGTAAATCAACATTTGTTTTTAGATGAACTCTCATGGGGTGAATACTTTTAAAACCACCGTGTCATTCTTTACTTACCAATATTCTAATTTGTTAATTATTAATGGAGATACGGTTCATACTGCGGGATATTTTGATTTCATAAGATCACAGAATCATAGAATGGATCTTTGTCTTAAACCATATTATTCCATCGTACCTGACCTGACTTCATAGATATTTTTCGTTATTTCTCCCTTAGTAGGGTGATAGTTACTTTTGAAATTTTTATCCTTTCTATGCCTTAATTTCTAACCAAGCCACATTTATAATTTTGAACTAGAAATAGATACTTTGTGTCAGACGCCATCTAGGACAAATGAGTTTGATCTATTCAAGTTTAGACTGTTATACTAATTTACTTGTGAGTCTGGCCCAAATATATGTTTTACCTGTAATTTAACAGATATATTTAATAAAGTTTTAAACAGATGTAGGGAAAACAGTCCTTGAATATTTATTTTCTGGTTGGAAGACAGCATTCATTAGAAAACTGTAAGAAACTCTGTAAGATCGTCAGGCTATATCTGCAAAATTTTAGTTTAATAATAATTCTGTTTGGTCTTACAACAGAACAAAACAAAAAATAGCAATTGCAGTGAGCTTTTGACATAAAATTATGTTATCTTGGCAATTTCATTTCAGAAAGCAATGATTTTGTTTGTTTTCTTGTTTGTTTTAAATATAAATTCTTACTAGTTGTCCTGGTCTACAGATCATGGACACGAGCCATGCCAGATACACTGTCTGTGAGCTCCAGATGCAGCATGCGACAGTCAAACACTACACACCATCCTCCCACTGTGCCCAACGTCACCTGCCCACCACATCTCACCGATGCCCGCTTCTGATCTACCGAGCGGACTTTGCACTACGTCTCCTGCCTGAAAGTCTCTTCTGACAGATGGAACCCAAAGTCATGGACTAAATGAACTCAACGGACATTTCAGAGAGATGGCCCATAGACTAAGGGAAAGTATATACCAAAAGACAGGAAATGTGGTGGTGATTTATTGGAAGGTACGAGACAGGTGTATGATGTAAATGGAATGGAATAAGGGGTGGATTAATGTCCTGGTTTCAGCTGGGATAGAGTTAATTTTCCTCGCAGTAGCTACTGTGTTTTGGATTTATTACCGGAAGAATGTTGATAACACTGATGTCTTCTGTTGTTGCTATGAAATCAGGGACTTCTTCCACTTTCCCATATTCAGCTAATGAGCAGGTGTGCCGATGCTGGGAGGGACAGCCAAGCCAACCAGTGGAAATACTCCATACCATAGACGTCATATTCAGTTTATGAATGGAGGTTGGCCGGGGGGGCAGGAAGCTATCTTTCTTTCATATTTCCTTGAGTTTGAATCCTTCCTTGTCCAGGAGTTCAAACTTTTTTTGAAATTTATCAGGATTCCTGATTTTCACGTTCCATGACTGCTGCTTGGGGACTGGCTGCCAATCAATTATCGGGTGATGATAAAATTGTGTTGTATATAGTTTGTTTTGCATATTCATTTTTATCATTATTATCATAAATAATATTATTAATATTAGTATTAACATTAGTATTTTGTCATTATTGCCTTATTAAATTGTCTTTATCTCAGCCCACAAGTTTCCCCTTTTTTCCATTCTTCTCCCCATCCCACTAGGGTGGAAGGGGAGGGATGAGTGAGCAGCTGTCTAGCACTTAGATGCCAGCTGCCTTGTTAAACTATGACAGTAGTATACTTCAAACAGTGTATGTATGTATATTATGGCGGGTTGACCTTGGCCAGCTGCCAGATACCCACCCAGCTGCTCTCTTATTCCCCCTTCTTAACAAGGCAGAGGGAGCAAATAAGATGGACAAGCTCATGGGGCAAGATAAAGACTGGGAATCTCTTACTAATTGCCATCACTGACAAAACAGACTCCACCTGGGGAAAATGAATGTAAATTACTGGCCATTTATTAAAAATAGTGTTGGATGTTGAAAAACAAAGACAAGAGCTGAAAATACCTTTGGCTAAGCCCCCTTTTTCCCAGGCTCATCTTCACTCTTTCATTCCCAATTCCTCAGCTGCCTCACCCTCTGGAGTGGTGCAGGGGGATGGGGAATGGGGGCTGTGGTCAGTCCACAACAGCTCCTGTCTGCTGCTCTTTCCTCCTTACATTTTTGCCCTGCTCCAGCTTTGGCGCTTTCATGGGCTGCAGACTTTCAGGATGAACCAGCTTCACAGTGGTATCTGCCATGGGCTGCAGGAGAATTTCTGCTCCTGCTCATGGAACTCCTTCTTCCCTCCTTCTTTCACCTTGGTGTTTGCATGACTGTTCCTCACACTTTTTTTCCTCATTCATCTGTACAGCATTTTGCCCTTTCTTAAATGCATTTTTCCTAAGGCATTGTCATCTTGGCTGAGGGAGTCAGCTGTGCCCTGTGGTGGGTCTATTGGAGCTGGCTGGAACTGCCTGGAACTGGCTCACAGAGGACCATGCACCCCTCCCACTGCCAACACCTGGACACCTACACCCAATAGGATGCATAAATATAAATATATCTCAAATTATATAGAACTTTTCCGTTTGTAAATCAATAACAGGCTGTAGCACTCATTCATTCAGTCAGATGTTCAAAGCAATTAAAAACTAAGGCTCCAGATACCTGCATGATCTTGCTTTTACTCTGGATATCTGTATTGTATGCCTACTTGAGTGAGCAGACCACAGGAAAATGATCTGCAAGTGTTGTAGGCAGATTGAGTTCCTTTCTTTCAAATGGAAGAAACCTTGAATTAAAGGTTTCATGTTCAGTCTCTACTGGTGATTTCTGTTTAGATATATTATATATGAGAGTAATAGCATGGAACAAAATATAATATAAAGAATTTTATTAAAAATGTGCTTCTGTATTTATGCAAAGTGGATACAGGAGTTTTTAATATACACATTCATCTTAGATTCTAGCACAGAACAAGAAGATGATTCTGCAACCACACAAGGTCTATTGAATCATAAATGTTACACTGATGACTAAAGTTTGTGACATCAAACTTCTAATCATGTGTCTTAAATCAGTATGGTTATATTTTTAATTTAGATTGTTATATTAGCTTTCTTAGCCTCTGTGACAAAATACTTCGTGTTTTTCTGCTTGAAAGGCAAACTGCAAAGTGGGTTGCAGAATTTATTATGCATACAGGTTATCAAAAGATAGTTTCAAATGTTCTTTGTAACTTCTGGGACAATGCTTGTTTGTATATTTAGCTTTTACGGTAAAAATACAAGGGAAAATTAGGATCCAGAAAGCTGAAGTAGGTTAGCAATGGCACAAGGCTCATACCTGCAGATTTTCCAGTGATATCTAAATGAGGATTGCATTAATCTAAAAATCTGAAAGAGGTTGTTGAGCTATGGGTCTAAGGAACAGAAAATAGTAAAGATGGGAACATAACTCTACACTAATGGCAGTAACAGCTTTATCACAGAACTTCCCATAATCATCAAACTATGTATAATTGGTAGCAAATACCCCCTGCCATACAACCATTGAAGCTTTCTGAAACGTTTAGTCTTCTGTTTATTACTGAGGAGTTTTATACATGCATTTATCCTGGGAAAGATTATATAGCTCTTTTTTTTTTCTATAAAATGAACTCCATTGATCTTGGAAAAATCAAAAAGTATTTTAATGATATAGCTACACTAGCAATTTGTTATGGAACTTGCTTCACTAATGTTATGGGTGTGCTTGGCGAGGATTTGGTAGCAGGGGGGACTATAGGGGTGGCTTCTGTGAGAAGCTGCAGGAAGCTTCCCCCATGTCTGATACGGCCAGTGCCAGATGGCTCTAAGACAGACCTGCTGCTGCCCAAGGCCAAGCCAATCAGTGATGGTGGTAGCACCTCTGGGATAACATATTTCAGAAGGGGAAGAAAAAAAACTCTGCAGTGAGACAACAGTTGGAGAGACGAGTGAGATGATGTGAGAGAAACAACTCTGCCGACACTAAGGTCGGTGAAGAAAGAGGGGGAGGAGGTGCTCGAGATGCTGGAGGAGAGGGTCTTCCCTTGCAGCCCGTGCTGAAGACCATGGTGAGGCAGCTTGTCCCCTTGCAGTCCATGGAAGTCGATGGTGGAGCAGATATCCACCTGTAGCCCATGGAAGGGACCCCATGCCAGAGCAGATGAATGCCTGAACGAAGCTGTGACCCCATGGGGAGACTGCGCTGGAGCAGTCTTCAGGCAGGTCCTGCTGACCCAAGGAGAGAGGAGCCCACGCCGGAGCAGGTTTGCTGGCAGGGCTTGTGACCCCATGGGGACCCACGCTGGAGCAGCCTGTTCCTGAAGGACTGCACCCCATGGAAGGCACCCATGCTGGGGCAGTTTGTGAAGAGCTGCAGCCCGTGGGAAGGACTCACATTGTAGAAGTTTGTGGAGAACTGTCTCCCATGAGAGGGATCTTATGCTGGAGCAAGGGCAGAGTGTGAGGAGTCCTCTCCCTGAGGAGGAAGGAGCATCAGAGACAACTTGTGATGAAGTGACCGTTAACACCCGTTCCCCATCCCCCTTTGCTGCTTGGGGAGAGAGAGGCAAAGAAATGGGATTGAAATTGGGGTGGGGGGAAGGTGTTTTAAGACCTAGTTTTATTTCTCACTATCCTACTCTGGTTTGATTGGTGATGAATTAACTTCCTTTTCTACCCAAGTTCAGTCTGTTTTGTCCATGACGGTAATTGGTGAGTGATCTCTCCCTGTCCTTATGTTGACCCTCGAACCTTTTATTATATTTCCGCTCCCCTGTCCGGTTGAGGAGGGGGGGTGCTAGAGTGGTTTTGGCAGGCACCTGGCATTTATCCAAGCCAAACCCATCCCTGGCAGGATGGGTTTCAGTTACATGGAAAAGTACAGTATTTTGGGGCAGCAATGCCAATTTTAGTTACTAGATGGTCAAACGTCTCCGTAGCAAGTGTTAATCTTGCAAATGACCTAAACTGGGTTTTAAGATCAAGCTGAATTATTAGATTTTGGATTAAGGTGTAGAATATTTTGGCAGCCTATTTATTTTTTTGTTAGTTTGTATTTTTTTTTTTAGTTTTGTTTTGGTTTTGTTCAAAGCAGACTTGTTATAGACAGAGAACTATTAATACATAGATCTCTAAAGTCATACTGAACTTCTTTTAGAGATCTGCTTTGAGGGTCAAATATACAAAACAAAACCAGAGAGAAATTACTTAGACCAGGAATCTGTACCATCAAATTCCAACTTTTTAGTGCATTTGCAGTTCTGGACATCTTTTCTCGAATTCCAAAGCATCTATATACCAGCTTATAGTGGTCCACAACATGCAGATACACAGGCACATCCCAGCAAAGAGTAGAACTGTGAAATCTCTATGCAGTACACATGCAGGCTAATGGTGAGAATGAGGACATAACAGCTAGGGTATGTGGATGTTACAAGTACAAAAAGTGCATGGCAAAAGGAGATCCATTCTCAGATCTCAGAAGCTATAACAGCTCTCATCATTTGTTTAACTAAGACTTTATATTAAGTTTCCGAAGTCTTCCAGCCTCTATAGATGGTCATTATTACATAAAAAATCAACAGAAATACCACATGAAAAAACAAACTGGAGATTTGGATGAGACCACCCTCCTTCTTAGTTCTGTGATTCCTCAGAGACCTTCAAATGTGTTATCCTGTATTTTGAAAATACAGTCAGATAATGTCGATTTCCTCTCCTTTTTTGCTGAAAAAATTCGAAGACTGGCATGCAAAGTTAGAAGCTCGGTTTTCCTTGTCTTTTTTTTTCATGCACTAATGTCTTCAAGGGAATGATAAAATTCTTATTTAAATTTTTTATGATTTCTGAAAGTTGATGATGAGAAATACAAGGTAAAATATGGATTGAAGCATTCAGTATACTATGCAAATTATGGATGGTAAATTGGACAGATTGATTAGACCCTAGTAGGTGGAATAGTTTGAGAAATGATGCCTGTCATCTAAACTTTTTGACAAGTATCAAGGAAACTGAACAAATTTTTTAAATGGATACCTTTTAATTGAAATAGAATTCTATAGGGATGCGTTTTTTTATGCTCAGTGTCTGGTTATCAGCTTGCTGAATTCTGGAATAAATTATATCTACTTCTTCACTTCCAGTCTTCATTCCTGAGTTAGGATCACTTGTATTCTATTTTTATATATATACGTATGTGTGTGTATTTTTTGGTAAATTAATCTTCTGAGACCTAATTAATAACAAATATTTAAAATAAAAATGTTGGAAAAATGTTAATTCTAAGATTTAAATTTATCCCTAGGAGGAATACCCTACGTTTAAAAAATGGATATGGTAACTGTAAAATATTTCATGAAGTTTCAGCCGCCCAGCTGCTGCAATATCAAAGTGAATGGCATTGATGTAATTCTGAAACTCCTGGAGAATGTTTCCACAAACACATAGTTAATCATTGATATTATGTTAAGTATAGTGAGGAAGTGATAATTTGCCCAGTAAATCAGAGTATATTATACAGTATACTGTAAACACACATATTCATAAGAAATAATTATATATTTTAACAGAGATAAAGCAAAACTCACACTTGTAAATGACAATTCCTTTCACAAAGATATGATGCAAAGACATATTTAGCAAGCACACAAATGACTTTCAAATCAGTTTCCACAGACTTTAATGGCATGATGTAGATATATTTTGCCATATATGTAGGTGTTAAGAAACAACTCTTAGTGGAAGCTTTGATCAATGGAAATACTCACACTTGAAAAAAAAAAGAGAGATCCCAAATGAACTGTTTTTAAAAAAAGAGTATTTCACCTTAGTGAATGCAACACTTTCTATAGTTCTAAGTTTACTGATATGCTACAGGGTGAACATGTTAAGAAACTGTAACAAGTTCTATGTATCTATCTGTTTATATTAGTTCTCATGCTTGTGATTCGAAGTCCCTGAAAATAAAAACTGGTTAGAATCTGGGAAGTAAGAAAAGTGAGTCTGACCAGCCTCCTTTATTATCCAAGCCTAAAGCAATGCAAGACTTAAATACAAGGCAAAATCAAACAAACTTGCATTTAAATAAGACATGACAGTCTTAAATTTTGTTCTAGCTCCTTTCTCTTCACCCATTGTATTCTATTGAATGCAATAGCTTAAGTTTCAGTAAGATTTCAGTGGCAGCATGTTTAGACTAGTTCCAAATTTAGCAAAACCGTATATAAGAGGAATGGGAGTCTTAGACCTGTAGAATCAATACACTGATAATTGAAGATACCAGTTACCATCCATTCTCCACAAACACTTATGCAGCTGCATGAGTATGACTTGAACTTCCATGTGTATGGTTTGATGAATCAGAGTATATGAAGGAAAAAAAAAAAGTGGGTAAGTTGTGTCTGCTATTAGACAAGGAGTGTTAAATTCAAATGAATGAGGGCCTAGTGAAGTCTCTGGCAAGGTCTCCCCCTGCTCTGCCTCAATATGCCTGTCTCCGTATTCTCTTTGCCTTTCCCATCTGTCCCATGGCAGTGTTTCTACTCTCAAGTCACCACTAATCACCTTTCCTTTACTAGAAACACACTGTCTTTCTCCTGTCACAGTCCTGCAATGTTGAAGTATGCCGTGTTGGTGGTTGAAAAATACTGATTAGCTAGGTGATTTATATCACACATTCCTTCTCTCTTCACAGGATACCAAAGGGCATATAGAGATGCTACGGAATCAAACAGGACAAACATACTGTTTGGTTGGATGCGAGTCTTAATGAAGAGTTACTAGAAATTAAAGAAGAGTATTGTTGGTTTATAAAGTGGGCAAGAAACAGTTGCAGAAGCAATTTTAGGAAGCCAGTTTCAAATCTAGTGTCACATTTGCAGTTGTTTGGCTAGCAAACTTATAGACATTTACAGGTGGCCCGGGGGGGTTGTGGAGTCTCTATCCTTGGAGATATTCAGAAGCCATCTGGACATGGATTTAGGTAGCCCTGCTTGCGTGGGGAGATTGAACAGAATGACCTCCAGAGGTTCCTTCCAACCTCAACCATTCTGTGATTCTGTGATAGATTTTATATTTATATGGTTTATAAATATATCAAACATACTTGTACAACTCTCTGAAGTGGTCAGGCAGTTGGACTAGATGTTCATTGCGGATCTCTTTCAGCTGAAAATGTTCTATTCTATTCTATTCTATTCTATTCTATTCTATTCTATTCTATTCTATTCTATTCTATTCTATTCTATTCTATTCTACTCTGTTCTATTATATTCTATTCTAGTGTGCAGTGTAAGAAGAAACAACACAGAAATAAGCTACTGACATCCACTACTCTAACTTAACAACAGTACAAACCACTTCATCTTCACTTCTGTGCTTTCCATGATGCGGGACAAACTCCTTGAAAAGAGAGTCTCTCGCTTAAAAGGGAAGCTGTTTTTACCTTCCTATTCCAGTTATTAATCAATGCAAAACTCTTAGTTACGCCTGAAACTTCTTATCATGATATCATAATTTTGCTCTTGAAATGTAGTTTTCATTTTAAGATATTGATAACAGAAACTAGATAAGAAAATTTACTTTGCCTTCCAGCATTAGAAAATGTCTTGCACTGCTAATCAATTATCTCTTTGCTTTTAAAATCACTCTACTTTGGGAATAATGGGATTCTGTGTATGAATATACAATGTGCCCTTGTGTGCACATCTGTATGTGTGTAGACGAGTATATACTCTGTCCTTTTTGTGAATACAAGGTAGAGTTTGAAATAACTGTCTGTTCTCAAGGAAAAGGCATTCCATTCCTCTCTTTCAGAAACCAAGACGAAATCTTCTAAACACTGATATCAAAGCAGGTTTCACAACTGAACCAGGATTTCAGGCTTGCAGTTAGCATATTTTGTTTCAATATTTGTTTTTTCATGCTACATTAAAATTAATATCTAGTTAACCAATAGGCAGTCTGCTCACATATTCAAATGGCATTTTAATATGTTATGTAGTATATTTGGAAAATTTCTTTTTTCACTGTGGTAAAAAGAACAAAGTATAATCTCTATATTGTGCATTTTTTGTATCTAGAAATGTAGTTATGTAGGCAAATAGTTCCAACAATAGATATTTCTCATAGAAATGTTTAAAACCTCTGTTTTCTCAGATGAGCAGTAATGTGGCCAAACTATAAAAGGTAATTTTCTTTGAAAATAAGACGTCTTCCTAATTAAAAAACAAAAACAAAGCCAAAAAACACAACCTATACCAGCCATGGGATTAAGACCAAGTTTCTCAGTAATAATGGAAAAACATAAACTTCCATACTGAAGTCATTGATTCCATGATTTGTATATCTCTGGTGTAAGTTTGTCAGCTCCCCTATAGCACTGCAAAAAACGGTCTATGAACTGATCAAAATTTCGTATTTTTCGTAAGGAATGCAAGTTTTAAAAAATAACTGAAGTTTTTAAAAAATACTTACAAAACCAGTTTTTCCGTAACATGAGTAGGTGCTAAATGAAATCAGAAAGGGGAAAAGCGCCACCTATTGATCATAGCTTGCAATCTGATTCGTTGCTCTTTGGTATCTGTTGTAGTTGTGGTTAATTAGCACAGCTGGCATTTTAGGTGCACATACCTGTTACAAGTTTCAGTATTTTCAAGCTTCATGCTAAAGTCTTTAAAGAATATGCATTAAAATATAACTAAAGCCATATAGATATTTTACATGGTAGTAATCTTGTAACATAGCAACAAAATTTTTTTTCCTTTTTCCTTTCCTTTCCTTTCCTTTCCTTTCCTTTCCTTTCCTTTCCTTTCCTTTCCTTTCCTTTCCTTTCCTTTCCTTTCCTTTCCTTTCCTTTCCTTTCCTTTCCTTTCCTTTCCTTTC
>Ga0065711_1003191_pt1 | contig 29240 bp, 14 predicted proteins | sample Hoacrofraction12_FD_59098 | JGI IMG/M metagenome (GOLD analysis project Ga0065711, IMG submission 59098) | Hoatzin crop microbial communities from Cojedes, Venezuela - Epithelial fraction 12 v2 (version 2) | ecosystem: Host-associated > Birds > Digestive system > Esophagus > Crop | place... | reverse complement strand
TGATGAGGGCACTGGAGCATCTCTCCTATGAGGAAAGGCTGAGGGAGCTGGGCTTGTTCAGCCTGAAGAAGAGAAGGCTGCGAGGGGACCTAATATATACTTACAAATATCTGAAGGGTGGGTGTCAGGAGGATGAGGCCAAGCTCTTTTCAGTGGTGCCCAGTGACAGGACAAGGAGCAAAGGACACAAACTGAAGCACAGGAAGTTCCGTCTGAACATGAAGAAGAGCTTCTTCCCTCTGAGGGTGACGGAGCACTGGAACAGGCTGCCCAGGGAGGCTGTGGATTCTCCTTCTCTGCAGATATTCAAACCTGCAGATATTCATCGCTTGGGTGAGGTCCTCTGCAGCCTGATCTAGGTGACCCTGCTTTGCAGGAGAGTTGGACTAGTTGATCCCCAGAGGTCCCTTCCAACCCCTACCATTCTGTGATTCTGTGAAATTCATCTCCCTGAAGGCTTGCAAAAATGTGAAACATACACGTCTTAACCTTCTAAATAGGTCTAACAGACAAAGGGAAATTATAAGGTTCAGCTGAGTAGTTGCTACTTACCAGTGTTATTCAAGCTTTGAGCAAGTATCAAACATTGCGAAAGGGCATTCATAAGCAATATGTTAACCCTTATAACTTAATGTTAAAATAAAATTAAATTAAAAAAGGATAAAATTTTGCATTTCGGAAATGACAGGTTGCTCTTCAACAGAATTTGTGACCTGAGTTTTATTGTGTAACAAATCTTTGTGCCCTGTCAATATAATTTGCCACAGCAGTGTATGAGACAAGGATAACTATGAATCAAATGAAACAGAAGCTACTTACCTTATCTGCTCTTGCAATAGATACCCAGTCTATCATTTTGAAAATTTTTGTTCATTAACATTGTATGCTACAAGATTAGTGCCCTCAATTCAGCATGTGCCATTACGCATCTACCATCTCTTGCACAGGTACTGTCCTTTTATTTAAAGAAAAGTCAGATGGGCATCCGTCTACTCAGAAAAACCTGTAAGAAATAGACTGTTATATTACATCTTTATGAAAACATATTTTAACTGGAAACAGAAAGAAATAAAGTGGGGCCATGCTACAACAGTCCCTGCTCTGCAAGAAAATCATAATAGCAAACAATCATGTTGGGTGGACACTGAATATCTAGCAGCAGATGAAGGAAAAATAAGAAGGCAAGCAATGTTTTTAACAGCATTCACTGACACAGAAGTCTTTCTGAAATTCATTCCACTGTCATCTCAAACATAAGAAAAATAACATTAATGGCTATAGAGTTTACAGAAGTCTAGCCTATACATTCTGAGATTCAGCTCATTTACAAGAAGAGGGTCCACGGATTTTGCTTCTTATTTCTTTCTGTTTTCTTGGACCTGGGGGTGTTGTTTGACAGCTGGCTGAACATGAGCCAGCAGTGTGCCCAGGTGGCCAAACAGGCCAACACCATCCTGGCTCGTATCAGGAACGGTGTGGCCAGCAGGAGTAGGGAGGTGATTGTGCCTCTGTACTCAGCAATGGTGATGCTGCATCTGGAGTACTGTGTCAGTTTTGGGCCCCCCACTACAAGAAGGACATTGAGGTGCTGGAGCGTGTCCAGAGAAGGGCAACGAGGCTGGTGAGGGGTCTGGAGAACAAGTCTGATGAGGAGCGGCTGAGGGAGCTGGGGCTGTTTAGTCTGGAGAAGAGAGAGGCTGAGGGGGGACCTTATTGCTTTCTACAACTACTTGAAAGTAGGTTGTGGTAAGGTGGGGGTTGTTCTCTTCTCCCAAGTAACTAGCAACAGGACGAGAGGCAGTGGCCTCAAGTTATGTCAGGGGAGGTTTAGGTTAGATATTAGGAAAAATTTCTTCCCTGAAAGAGTGGTCAGGCATTGGAACAGGCTGCCCAGGGAGGTGGTTGAGTCACCATCCCTGGAGGTGTTCAAAAATTTATAGATGTGGCACTTCGGGATATGGTTTAGCAGTCATGGTGGTGTTAGGCTGACGATTGGACTTGATGATCTTAGAGGTCTTTTCCAACCTATGATTCTATGATTCTATGATTCTATGATTCTGTTTTCTGATGCTTGTTACCGTGTGAGAAAGCGCTGATTTCTTTAACAATTCCTTACCTTCAAATGTTCATGCTGAATTTTAAAGCATTTTCTGACAATTTGACACTATAACAATACTCTTTGGTCCTACATAATAATGAATTTGACATCAACATCAAAAAACTGGCAGAATCAGTAAGAAAATATAGACTCAAGCTTCCAGTTCTGCCTCTTGTCAGAAAACACTTCCTCATTTATTTAAAAAATAACAATAGTAATAACTTAATAACTAACAACATTTGCTTGTTAAGAAAAAAACCCTTACTGTTTTTGCAACCCAGTTAATAAAAGACGAGTGCCATTTTCCCCTTATTCTGGAATTTATGTCTAGACTACGGCTATGGGGTAATCAGCAATGTACTTTACTAAATAAGAAAAATCAAGCTGTTTGAAAGTTAAAAATGATACTGTTAGAGACAATCTTTTATTTTGTTGTAGTTAGAGCTACCACAAGATCTACAATGTCAGCTGTCAAGAAACAGATGTACTTCATCCAAAGTTTAAAACACAAGTTCTTTTCAGACTGCGTTACATAACCAGCAGTAGTGTTAAATTACTGGGTGGATAAAATAGAATAATTGCTAATAATAAAGAAGGACAAACATTTGTCAGTAAATATTCTATATTGGAAAGGAAAGTTAAGAATGTTGTCGTAAAATGTAGAGTGAGTGAAACGCTATGTACTCCAACCATAATTAATAGTAATACCTAGCAGCGGTTACTAAAACTGAGGAGTTTTTGATGAGCAAATTCAGAGAATACTCATCTAAGAACTTAATCATATGGATCAACAATGGGTCAAAAGTACTGACTTGACAATATATTTTGGAGATCTGAAGATGTTCCAGAATAAAGCCATGCTTTAAAAACATATAAAAAAGTGTGTTTTTTCCATATGGAAAGCTATAGATCTGTGTTTTGGTTTGTCTGCAGCCGGCAACACAAGTGCCATGCGGCCGCCACTGCCCCCGCTGGGGTGCGGAGGAGAATGGAAAGAAAACAGACAGAAACTGGTGGGTCGGGATAAGGGCAGTTTAACAGAACAGCAAACAAAGGGAACAGTAACAACAATGATACAGATCAGGAGAAAACACAACACAAACCGCTCCACCCACAGAGCCGTTCTCCCAGACCGGACCGGCGCCTGCGCTCCCAAGCCGCGAGTGAGTTCCCGCTGCCCAGCTCCCCCCCACCGGAACCCAGCATGACGGCACATGGTATGGAATACCCTGCTCTGTTTGGCCAGGTGGGGTCAGCCCTCCCGGCTGTGCCCCTTCCTGGAGTCCGGTGAAAATTAACCCTGTCCTGGCCAAACCCAGGACAATCTGCAGGTACAACAACATCTTAGAAAAATTTGTAGAATAGCTAATATTAAATTCAGTCAAGAAGCATTGAAAGAATGCTTTACTATTAATGCTATTCTGCATTTGTAGAAAGTTAAGCTACACTGGCAACATTTTACTATGTTTACCTCTTTGTGTGATGAAAATAATGATGTTGCTGCAATAGATTTCTGTAATACACTTGACTTGAGATCACCTGACATCTTGAGTCATAAAGCTTGAACAATTTAACATTCATGTATTAAAAGGATTAAAAACTTGTTGATAACAAGGTTCAGAACACAATCCTAAATTAGAATCATTGTCAACCAGCTGCATTTCAAGTAAAATCTCATGGAGGTTTTTTAGTTTCTTTCAGTTCTGTGTATCTTAATCTTTTTATCAATAGCTTAGGAATAGATAAATACACAACAAAACCATATGTACAAAAGACACAGATTTTGTTGACGACCAAATGCCTAGGGAGCAGCAAATAAAGGAGGACAGGTCTTCCCTATAGCCTGTAAGCAAACCGTATGTGTTTCCAAATTAAAAACACACATCAAAGGCGAGAATATAGGCCACAGCAGTACAATGACAGATTCTATCTTGAACGCTGTGATTCTGAAATGGTCTTCGGATGAAAAAGGGTAATAAACTGAGAATAACTTCCCAATACAATTTTGTAACCAAAAGGGTTAATATGATCCTAGGATTATAAACCTGGAAATGTGCCACAGGATGAGAAAACTGAAACCCTATGTTTGTCAAAATTGTAACTCCTGCTGTAATTCTGGACAGTGTTCTGGTCGCCATACGTTAAGCAGGTTACTAACACCCTTGGAAAAGATTCAGAAAAGATCCACTGAATGACTGATTGACAGGAAAATACACATAACATTGAAAAAACAGATGAGGTCAATCCAATTAGGTTATCATACAGACCACAAGGGAGAGACTCAGTCACATACCATAAGCACCTGTAAGAGAAACAGAGCTTTGACGATGGATCTTCAGTCTAGAAGGCAAATATATTAAAAAGATCACTTGGAAAATAGATAAATTCAGAATGGGAAGAAAGTAAAAAAATTTAACAAGGCAAATAATGCCATAGATGGTGAGTGTTCTTGTCAATAAAATCAATTAAAATTTCAGTTCTTAATCAGTGACTTTGTACTACAAAAAACTGCTGGGATTGCATCTAGAAAGATGGAGACTGTTACTGTTAACAGCACTCTACACCTGGAAAATGAAAGTCTTGTAACAACACAGCTTCCAGGGGTATTAGTTCATGCACTGTGAGACAGCACTTTGTAGACTTCAGGGCCTACAGAGACTCCTGGAACTGTCCCTTCTGATTCTTTGACAAAGGAATTTGTAATGTACTTCCCTACTTTATCCTTTTTATGCTCTTCTGTGTATAAGGGGTTTGTCTTGTCATGAATATGCAAAGTTATCCAGCCATGTTTACCTGCCCTGAACATCTCTTCCTATCTATTGGTCTTACAATTGTTGCAGAACATATCAGTATGATCAAAATAATGTAATTCTGTGGAAAAAATTCACTCTCACAACTCACCGACTGAGGTTATTACAAGGTGAAGTAATATATAGGGCGAGACACTTCAGCATACCCAGCCATGCAAAAAATTATATATCTTAAAAAACAGAAATCTTCTATATACATTCATACAGCTTACTGTAACTTATAAGAATATTTAATACTATCAAGTCTACCATACAGACTATCACAAAAAGTGAATATTGACCATTTCTACTAGGATAATAAGCCTGTTTTCTGAAGTCTGCTCATGATAAAATTAATTTGTAGGGTATTCCACTTCTGTAAAATGCAAAGTCTATTCTGACCATTATTTTCCTTTCACTCTTCTGGAAAATGAACCCAACAGTGCAAAACTGCATATTAGAAAGTCATTTCCAGTTAATTCCAGTTCCCTGGTCTACAAAAGAAGGAAGGTGAATATGGCACCTGTCATAAGAAGAACTCTGATGGGCAATGTCAAGTCAAATCCTTTAGAGTACTGAATCTCAGAAAATGTTTTTGGATAAAATATTATCAAGAAAAAGTGTAAGAACAGGTACACGCCAAAACAACTTACATATTATCATACCAGTCAGACTCATCCACTTGAACCTGCAATATCCTGAAATCATCTACTGCAAGTCTTACCATCTTTGTGAATCTGAAACTATGCATACCATCAGCCCACGAAAAACACCAGTTGGCTGAGGAGATACTAGGTAGAAAGATGGTCTCTCAATTATTACAGCATTCACAACATATGGCAGAAATCAAAACCACCATGAAAATAATCTGCATCAGAGTTCAAAAACTGAGACAGAGATTCTTGATCTTCTTCCCCATCTTTCTACACATGCAGACAGAGCTTCTCCCTTTTGTTCCTCTCCCAGATTATCGCCCAGTCTATAATGCAAAAATGTTGTATTTTATTTCATGGCCTCATAATGCTGAAAACAAATCTAAAGTCCTAGTGGATAAAAGCTGTGTAACAGTTTTTGACAAAGTTGGGCTGCTACGAAAGTATAGTCTGTTCCTTTCTGCATAAAATATTTTTCAAACTCAGCTTTGGGGCAATAGCTTTCCTGATACACTCCGAAAAGGGATTCTCATCTTTCCCACAGTTCTGCTCTAATTGCAGTAAGGTTAAACCTTAACATATAAAAGCATATACACTATTTTGCCCTGGTGCTCACAAAACCTTTTCTGAAAGGAACTATTTTTTATTTGCTTGGTTGTCTGTTTTCAGGAAGAGGATTTGGAAACTGATATTTTAATTTCCAGTTTTGATCTTTCATCATATAGAAGGATCGTATTTTCAAACTTTGTCTCAATGCTCTGAAGGCTGCAAGCATTTTTCTCCAACCAAACTTGTAATTCATATACAATGACTTGCCTCCAGGAGTGAACGGTGTAAGTACATGCTCATATATCATGTAACATGGAGTGTCTGATCCATTAACTCTTGGGAGAAGGGAAGTTGACTGTTCTTATGTTTAGAAATTATCTTAAGGGCATCCCCACTTGGTTAAAAGCAGCTTGGAGAATTCTTAACAACCAGATCTTCACATTACACATATTAGCTATTTCTGAATATTATTGTTGTGTTTTGGTGCCCAGGACCAGTCTCATAGATTTTACACTCTTTACCGAAAGCTCACTGTCACTGTCTCACTCATGCAAAATCATGTGTAGGTCAAATGAAACTTTGCTCCTCATGCCACCCCCAGGTTTAGCAAAAGCAGTGATGCAGAGTCATTTCCTGCACTAACACACAGATAAGGATTCAGCATCATGCCTCCGAGAAGTGTTGCTCTTTCTGAGAATCCTGATCAGAATGATTAAATCTGGTCCTGTATCCATACTTGCCTTCCAGTGCTGGAAATGTTGCAGCTGTAATTGTGGTTGCACAATTATATGAAGCTTTAGGTACCTTTGGATCAGTCTGGGTACTTAATTAAAAAAGATCAAGGTGTCTGAGTAGATATAGTAGCGAATTATCCTCCAGCACTTGTGGACCCTCTCCTCCTTGCGCCACAAGGAGACAAGGATTCTTTGCAAAACCTCCCACCCCACTAGCCACTTTGCTGTGATGTAAAGAAGAGCTACTAAGAGTGACATGTCCTACAAAGTGCCCCGAGACAGCTCAGTAATATCAAAGTAGGAAGTTCTATATATTCATTAATTATTAGACAATAATCGATCCGAACTCTATCTGAATTGCCAACTGTATAAGGTAAGGGTAATGAAAATAGTGGAGTGGAATCTGTATCNTCATAAAACATCCAGTTTATATCTGGGATAAGATCCAAGTTCATTGAGATGAACAGAAAGGGGCCCAGTACCTCCCTCAGACATTTGTACTTCAATGACTGACAGGCAAACGCGGCAGCCGTCTTTTCCTCATCAATGGTGTAAATGCAGTCCCAGCTTTATCCAATACTAGATACGCCTGATATTCTCTCTCTCTGGGATGTCATCATGGAAACAGTCTTGATTACTTAATGTTCCTTAAAATGGTACTAGCTCAGCTAATCAATGTTATTCTGTTGTTAAGCAGGGTATTTTTCCTTTCTGAAACAGTATTGATTACCTAATTATTACCATTAGAAGCACCCAAAACCAACACACATTTAAGCCAGTGATGGCATGGCTGCTGTTAAACCTCTCACTAGTAGTACTATTCTACTTCTACTCCATTTGCAGAACTTCCCTATTTTTTAATGTCTTAAACCCTCTCACTGTCCTAATATTTAGCAATGTTAGGATTTTCCCCTCTCCCCCAGCTTCCACCAGCAGACAGTATAAAATTAACAACAAGCAACCGGATCCAACAGCTGGTTCCAGAAAGCAATCATACAAGACACAAAGAAAGCAATATGGCAGTGGATATAGACACAGCACCTGTTTCTAATTTTTAGAAGTGAAACCTTAATGCCACCTCATTCAAACTTACTTTAGAAAGCAATTGACAACAGGAAAAATCATAAAATTGGCAGGAAACTAAGACTTGGCTATTGAGAAATAAGAACTTCATACTGTGAATTAGAATATATGTGTATATCTATATATATATTGCTATTGCATCATTAGGAAAAACTGGCTCTACAGCTGTATTTATGATTATTGAAGGATTCTTCTGTTTATACTTAGCCATAAAATTATACATACTTAAAAACTCTGATACCTCTTTAAAAAGGCAACAGTCAACCTGTCTGTCTCTATACTCCTAGCGTGTTTTAACCTGATATTTAAAACACTTTGTGGGATTTGCCCTAGATGATAAATTACTCATTTTTTCCTGACTTTTCACTGTGGGTTATGTACGTTTTGTGAATCGTGAATTGTATACATGATCACATGTATGCGTTTGTGTGTATTCCCTCTTGCACAGTGCAAGTAGTATACTCTTTTGCATTATCTATATATAAACAATGAAGTTTACTCTCTTTTTTTTAGTTCATGTATAGCATACATTATTAACTGTGGATTCACATTGCAGATAGAGTATGCATAAAACATATACTGTATAATATCAGAGGAGATTTTTAAGCTCCTTCTGTGCAAACGATGCCCTATAGGTAGCCCACATGAGACTCATGAAAGCCTGAGAACTTTTAAAAACGGGAAAGGTGATGATCAGTGAAAAGGCTAGAGCAATAAGGTTTTTAGGCTGCAGCATCGCTGGGAAAGGTAAGTAGATATGGTCCGATACTTTCTTGGTGAGATCTGATGTGCTTTCAGGGGTGTGCAACTTCATGATGAGATATGTCAGAAAGGGCTTTAAGTATGCAAAAACAGTCACAGAAACAGTTTTTCCTCCTATACGGCCTGAGATGTAGAAGGTGGAGTGAATTCATGGATGCACCTCAGAGCATGTCAACCAGGGCCCAGTTGTACAAATGCATAGCAATTGATGGTCCTTACCTACACAGCTACAGACTAAGATCTGCATCAAGTTTTTGTGCCTGAAGAAGACAGAAAATACTGCCTACATCATACTTGTTTTGTTCTCTCAGCCTCACACACTTCAGCAAGAGGGATAGATGTGACTGTCGTATTCAGCCTTATAAGCAGTCTGAATACAGACCTCAAGGACAAGGTGAAACACAAAAATATAGCAAAACAGGTCAGGAGAGAACAAAAATAGAGATATTTGCAGCCAGGCACTGCAAGTTGTTACAAGATTCATCTTAACAAGCCTCAACAACAACTTTCTATACATTCAGTGGAAAGGATTGGTTGATCAACAATGTGAAAGTCAGCAAAATGAATTAAATTTGACCTAAATTAATTTAAATTCAAAAAAACTTTTTTGATTTTTGAGTTTTGTTTCTGCTGGAAGAACAGATTAAGCAAAAAACTGTAGTCTACCGTAACATGACAGTGTTCTCCTATGATAATGCTAAACATACTCAGTTTACTACTGACATCAAGGAAACTAGAGAGTCTACACAGTACCAGAAAAGGGAATAGGGGGAAAGAAGGACAAAGAAAGAGGAAACTGCTACATTTCTTTCTCCTTGGTATAGCTTTTCTTGCCAAGAATGGACTTAAGCTCGAGTTGCTTCTTGCTATGGTACCTGGCATACTGTCACATGTGTGTTCCTGCTCACAAGCAGCATCAGCATGCTGCCCACAATCTACTTCAAAAACAAATGAGGTCCAAAAATATCCTCCTCTCTAAACAGGGTGTGTGGGTGTGTGTGTGTGCATGCTTGCATGTGTGATCTATGCAAAAATCCTGTCAAAATATTCTGGTTCATCAAAAGTCTAATTTACTTACATTTTTGGGAGACTGTAGAGGCTGATTAACATGACGCATTGCAATTCAGAAGGAATGTTGACTGAAGCATTTTAGGAGTCTGGGATGTGGGAGCACAAGGTAGAAAAGCATATGGAGCTCAGTGAATGAAACAGGAGGCTCCCTATTCTGCTATGATTTACGTTCCTCAACTTGTGAGAACTTGATGGCTTTCTGAGATAAGAGATTTTGTTTAGAAAAATCTTATACAATGAAAAAATCATTATACAGCTTTCTTTATTCATCTTTGATATGCCCAGCTACATCCTCCATCACCTTTTACAGACTCCAGGATTTGGGTTTGATTAAAGAGAAAAATAGTCAGCACTATAAGCTAATTTATGAATAGTAAGTTAAAATATTTCAATGAAAGCATATAGAAATTATTTTTTATCTCCTGGATTTAGGGAAACTATAGCAACATTCACCCTGCAAAATAAAATTGAATGACATTTTATATTAGGTCTTTTAAATTTCTGTGATAACTTTCCCATGCATCTGAAACTAGATTAATTTTACATATTTTCATTATTTATTGAATTCCTTTTGTTTAACCGAATACCGAAATTTCTCCAGAGTCTTAGAAAATTAGAGAGTCACAGAATTGTTCTCTAACTGCTTTCTGTAATACCAAAACAATGTAAATTGCCAAGTCAAAATCTCCAACTAGTGGAAATGTTTGCTAGTAGCCTTCCTGAAAGGAAATCACCTCATACATTATGCACACTGCCATATCTCTGCTTAGTAACTTTACAGCAAAACCAGTATTTCACTGCAATGAATTACTCCTCCTTACCCCAGCAACATTCACTACAGTTAATTATTGGTTTGCACAGGCTAATAGTCCAGAGCAAAGAAGACAAAGAGGAAAGTACTCACCATCCCACTGTCAAATTATCAACTGACAGGACACAGAATTTCACATTATTATGACATATGGGGTTTCTTTTTTTTTTATAAAGAGTGTATTTATGTACAGTCTGAGGGAAGATGTAAAGATGTATTCAGCTTAAGCTGGCCTTCATGCCTAATGGAGAAGGGCTGGATCTTTGCAAGAAGTGGCTACTCTCTCTATTTTTATGTGATCAACAATTAAGGCTCATTTCTGTTGCTTAGTGTAGCATTCAGTCTTATCTAAGATGTTGCAGGATGCTCTCTGTGCCCTCAAGTTTCCACTGCAGCAGGACCCATATTCCCATAGGTGCTGCATTATATTGTCCTCATGTCTACCTTGCACTAGAAGACTAAGCTCCCATTCCAGGCCATAATGATCTGGTCAATACAGTCAGCAGAGCCTAGAAAACTATTTAGCTGACTAAACAGGCATTTATATTTAGGATTAATCTGGAGCCGAATCCCACATTTGGCTTCTGGCTATAAGTTACTCTACCATAAAGGTAGCCCAAAGGAACTTTCAGGCTAAGCAAGGAGACATATAATGAGTTTAGACATCAGCTTAGACAGTGCTAGATGGCAGATGAACCATATCACAGTCTGGGACTTTAATTCCCATTTCAGCAGGTTCTGGACACACACATCAGTTGAGATACAGAAGAGTGGGTCTTGATGTTCATTCCTTTATGTGTATGGGTTATAAACCCACTTGGAAAGTGATATAATCTAGATGAAAATGAGTTTTTTTCATTCAACCTGTGTCATGTAGTGACAGAATTTGAGAGCAAAAGGAGGGAGTCATAAGCATCGTGTTGTTTGAGGTTGACTTTCTAACAAGACTTTTGCTGAGAAAGAACCAGACCTTTACTTGCTAATGGACAGTATAGTGGCTAGTCTCTGGATGCGATATGAATTTAGTACTGTTAGCAGTTGCTGGAGTGTTTCCTTAGACTATGCAGCAGATGAATTTCTCCATGAATACAAGTCTCCATGTCTCCGACTCACAGAGGCGTAGCAAGGTTGAGTACAGATTGGCACTCATTGCAGATGGATGGTGGCACTTTTGCTATCTAGCGTAGACAGGAGAAGGTTCCTGATAAATTATTAAGCTCATGGGATGACACTCTTGTTTATTCCCCCATTTTGAAGGAAGGCACCCAGGAGGTCACACTGGCTGGCTCGTGGGTGCTCACTGTTACCACCAACAGTCTCACCCATCGGCTTTTTGAAGAAGCTGAGGACAGTGCCCTGCTGTGGCGGCACAAGAATGCAAGAACAAATTCAAGCACCAACAGCGGCTTAGGAAAAGGTAGCGATGGATGTCCAGGTTACAGGGAGAAACACAACTACCGGACCTCCGGCCTCAGAAGAGGTTGTCATGTGAACAACACCAACCCAGGCTATGAAACTTCCCTGCAGAGAATTTCAGTTATTATTGCACCTTAATTTCCAAATATTATTTCTGACTAGAGATATATCCCAGAACAGTGAAAGCCTGTTCTCCCCCCAACAGGTTAAATCTCTTCTTTTGTGTATAAATCATCTTGGTTTCACGCTTTGCATAGCACTGTGAATGCATGTTGAATATTCCCTGTTCAGCTTTGAATTCAAAATGATGTTACTGATCATGCAATCGGTTAATTAGCTCTGAAGGGGTTAATGGAGATGGAGGAAAGTTCTTCTGAAAGCAAACTATGCCTGAAACCACATATTTTTATGTCATTACCTTGCAAAAAAGCATCACACCAAAATAGCATTAAGGAAAGACAAATTAAACAGGAGAGTAGTAGCCAGGGGAGTCTTAAAGTTAATCCAGCGTATTGCTTTAAAAAAGGTTGCCATCTGGATCGTAGTTTGCCCAAATATTGAACCTTCATGGCATTTTCTTCCTTTCATCTTCATTATCAGCTACCGTTCATGAGAGAACCAAAAAACCTGTGCAGTATTCCAGCGTTGCAGCGTATGAGTGATATAAGAAGCATTCAGAAATCCCTGTTAAAATGTGTAAATAGATAAGTGTCTTCTACAACAACTCTGCAGCTGTTTGTATGACAGTAGCCTCTTAAGGACTCACAGCCATGGAGCAATGGTAAATCATACGAGTGCTGGAGCTCCAAAAGCACACAACACCATGCTCTCACTTTTTCCAGGCAGATGGGTGGATGTTGTGTCCCCTTTGCCAATCAATCCAGATTCGAATAACTCCACTAAGCTTTTGTGAGCTGTTTCAAATCCTCCTCTTTACCTCGGGTATCACAGGCAACAGCTAAAGGCACCTCTTTGCATAAAATACCTCAAAACACTAGAGGGCCGGTTGGCTTCGCAAGCACAGCGCTGGGGCTGAGAGACTGTAACTTAACAAAATGCATCTGAGGCTCCGGATGCCAGCTTTAACGAGCAAGGCAGAAACGAACGCATCAGCGATTGCATTTTGTACGATCGACAAATCTGCTTTGAAGAGGCGCACGGGTGAGGTGGCCGAGAGAGCAAAATGAATTACCTCTCGCCTCCTCTGAGGTGGCGGTGGAGGTCGGGAAGCAGCTGTGGCACACATTAAAACGTAAGACGAGACCTTATATGCCTTAAAAGGAATTAAACAGAGAGGCTTGGGAGGGTGGGATTTTTTGTTTTGGTTTGGTTTGGTTTTTTTCTTTATTTTCTCCTAGGCTTTGGTTAGGGGAAAGATAAAAGGTGATTGCTCTCAAATACCTGCAGTTCTTACCGCACACAGGCAGATTTTCAATCCTAGTGAGTAAAAAGGCAAATTCTCCATTTTGGCTACTTTTCCTGGAATAACACCAAGCTTTGAAGGAGCAGAGCCAGGTCCTCGGGTCACAGAAATTCAAACAGCTTCAAGGGAAAGTAAGATCTTACATCAGTTTGCACCCGTGTAAACAACTTCTGTTCATGTAAACAACTTCCTACTGTTTTCGGGAGGGTAGTCTGATTTCCTCTCCCTGGAAACAGAATCCTACCAATCACATTGTTTTTCTCTTATGTACTTAAATATATATTTATATGTGGGTAGGTGGGAGGAACCAACAGAAAGTTTGCACCTAAGCACCAGGCTGATTCAGAAGTCCTTAAAAATGAAGGCAAATGAAAGGGACAAACAATTTTTCCCCATCCCCCGAGGAAGAGACACTGAGTGACAGCCCACTGCAGGCTGAGGGCTGGAGCAGCTGGGAGGTACGACTCACCGGCCAGGCTGACCTTGCCAACGGTGAGCAGCATGGTCCAGCCCGGGTGAGGACTGACTGACAAAGCCATGCCCGTGGACGTTACGAAGCTTAGATTCATTTTGAGCACTCGTGGATAGCTCCACTTGTCACACTTTTGAGAGGTAGGTACTCCTCAGCTCCCAGTGCTTTCCAGATACTGGGAGGATTTTTAAAGAAATAATCACAGAGAGCCTCAAGAGGATTTCTTAGGTGGCTTTATATGACACAGTTCTCATCTGGATGTTTTATTCTGCTGCGTAGTTAAGGAGATCTGCAGTATGACCCATTAATGGATATTTTTTTAGTAATACTGAAGTCATTGAGACCTACGGGCAGCTAGGATTATGTAAGTATTTTAGATGCTTTGTCTCTAGACACGCATGCACATGCACACATGCTGCCTCTGTATTTTCAAGACCATTCTACTTCTACCTGCAGGGGAGAACCATCTCTGCTGCTTGTATAATTTTGATAAATCACAAAGAAGAGGATTTTCCTAGGGGGAGATCAGTCAAATTATTTTCCATCCTTCAAGTACACTAGACTTACAGTGGGCTTCTCTGACCCTAGCAACATCCCAAAGTAAGTTTCAGTCAGTGCAAACACAGGATGTAACAAGATAAAATTAAATCATCAAAACATTAGCAATGTCTAGGATATGCTCAGAGGAAACTGTATAGCATTAGGGAAATAACATCTCAAGAGAGAGCAGTATCTGAACTGTACTTTATTTTCATTGCTGATGACCTGTTAGCAAAAGAATCCACAAGTATAAGCAACAGATCAAGTTGGACGCAAGTAAATAAGAGGTACAGTCAGCTACTTACTGCACTACATGCTTATCTGTATTATGTTTATTTGAGGAAACACTTATGCATTGCTTGTCACAATACCTCAACCTGCAAATTCTTTGATCTAAGATTTCATCTCCTTGAAAAGTCAGAATTATCATAAAAATCTTTGGAGCAAAAATCCAAACGCTATGAATATTCATTCTCTTCACAGCTGTTACATTTATGGAAATGCAATAACAGCAAACTTCTTGGATTTGGCAAAGACTTTCACCAGATGAATACATGCCAGTGAAAGAACTTAAGTGAAATGAAAAGCTTGGCTTGTTCCCCTTTTTGAAAGAAGTGTGCTGCAGTCCAGAGCATTTTGAAAGTTAATGACAGAGGATTTTTTCAAATTTCAAAACATGTATGCAAATTTCAGCTGGCAGTGCATGCACAGACCATATTTAATAAACACATCAATTTGAAAGCAGTGTTCCACGTCGACGGTTAAATAGCCGATGAATGGAAATTTTGCCCTGGTAGAAATTACAGCAGTCTATTTGCTTGTGATACGAAATCTAGTCAGAGTTGTCACCTTCCCTGAAAGTTTAATCCAATCATATAATGTTACCACTTAACAAACAATCTACATGGGTAACTTGTATATAAATACAATAATAAAACACACAAAAAAATGTACCTGTCCATTTATTTCTGTTGCTATGATTTGCTAAAGCCCTGCTCCAGCAGCTCTCTGGAAAACTGCATAGACCAGGAATGTCTGCAAGTGAGATGCACAGATAGAAACATTCAGCACAAGATGTAAGGTAAAGAAGACTGCAACATACCTTCAGCAGTGTGCTTCTTCCTCCCCAGCCAGTCAGTTCTCAAGAACATACACTACTGATGGGACTAGGAAAGTAATTGTAACTGGACTACTAATACGTAGATTCACGAAACCAGATGTGACAACAGGGTGTCACTAGGTCCTTTTCAAACTTGCCTCCAGTACTGTCTCCTAGTTCCTCCAGACAGAATTAGACAGTTGCTGCTAGGATCAGAGCTGAAGAAGCAAGGGTGCTTTTTGACTGCAGTTGCTAATGCTCCACTTTCAGCGAAAGCGCAGAAGTATGTGTGTGCCTGCACTAACTGCACACACTCATCAGCCTGCTACAAGCTGGGAGATGTGATATGCATACTGAAAGAGCTGTGCAGGGAGGAGTAGTTCAGAAGCACACCCATGCCTGCTCTGCTAGTAATTGCACCCTACTGACCTCCCTGGGCTGGATCACTGCTGTATAATTCATCTATAAGTCTATTAGTCAATAAGCAATGGATCTGAAATAGTCCACAGGCGGAGAGGAGAGGAGGGGACAAATGCAGCTTCAAGCCTTGAAACAGCAAACTTTCAAGATAGCTGTTTTACATTTCTCTGCCCTTAACATTCCCAATGCAAATGTCATGGTCCGTAGGTGAAGGCAATTGGATTTAATTTTAATTAATAATCTGAAAGAGGACTTCTTTAGATATGATGAAGCACATTTTTTACAAAAGTCTTTAATAAGAACCATTATAATTCCAGGGTTTATAGGAGTACAAACAGACCCCAGAAGTGAAGGTGGCCCCACAGAGCAAGGTGGTATACTGACTTACTCTAAAAAACAGAACTTACAGTCAGATTGGGTATGACAAATGCAAGACATATCTGTATCTTTACTTTTCATAAGAGAAAATGAGCTTCAGAGGGTAAAGAGGTATGCCCAAGGTCATACAAGGAATTTGAACCCAGATCTCCTACATCCTATTCCAGTTTCTTACAAATAAAAACAGACTGCTTCCGTAGACACAAATTACCAAAACATGAAGCAGCCCAGGCTTCCACTAGGAACAATCTTTGGTATGAACCAAGATGGCAACTGTCCATCTTCTGTCTTCATGTCTTCATGTCAATTCATTTCTAATAGCAATATCATAATAAGATAGCATTTTAAAATGCAACATTTTCACATTAATTTAATGATGGAAACTTGACAGGTGATTCTGCTGGGATGTAGTCCAACCTGCTCCTGGAAAATCGAGCTGTTGCGTTAGCCTGCACTTCTTTTTAAGAAAAGCTGTAGGATTAAATTTGCTTTGGTTGGTCAAGCTCTACTTATCCTGTATTGAAAGATCCTCTTCTAGATCCCACAGTCAGACACTGGCTTCCGAATGTGTTGATGGTGGAAAAAGCTACATCATGAATAATCAGCACCAGGGTCTAGCAGCACTGGAGTGGTTCTGGAGAGTATTCGTCCCAGGACAGACTGTATCCTGCTTTATTTGTGAGGTTTGATAAGATCACAGCTCAAGGTGGTGTGGCTGCAGGCCATAAAGATAAAACTTAGGATGTGAAAAATCTTCAGACGCTGCTTCAGAGTAGCAGCATGTCTGCAGGGAATGTTTCCTGAGTTAAGATAAGAGTTTCTTTTTGGCTATTGTTATTTACAGACTACTGGACAGAACAAACAGCTTTGAGTCCACAGTGTTTGCAGCCTTAATGAACAAGAAATACAAGAAAACACACTGTAGCAGAGCTTTCAAAATGCAGTAATATTGAACAAAAACGCATTTAAAAATATACTAAAAACCTCTACATCTCATTTTATAAATGTATTATACTGAAATACTATTATATTATCTCAGTAAAATCACTCAGTACTATCTGAGTTCAGATCTACATAGACGTTAATGAGAATTCTTCGTCAGGGAGAAGAATTTGGTAACAGAAAAACAATTTTGGAAATCCAACAGGAATAGTTCCGTAGGGTATTTTCAGATATGCTAAATACAGCTATTTTAATTTGATTCTCTACCCAGCTTAGTTGCAAGCAAACACTTCAGCTCTTACCCTGCATCAGACCTGGACATTCTGGGCAGTTCTATTTATTTTTTTTCTTACTTCAGAAAAGGAGGCACCTAAGAAAGATCCAAACCCACAAATATTTAATCAAATAGGCAATACACAAGACCAGGCAGCCCAAAAGGGCTAGTCCTGGGAGCAAAATTACTGCTTATAAAGTGTGAGCTTTTGTGGATATCTGAAAATGTGGCATTGTACTGGGTTGTCCTTGTCTAAAGACTGGCAATTACTAGAGGCTCTAGAGGTACATAGAAGTGTTGGAAAAAGTGAAATGAATAATTCCATAGGTGAGGAAAGACCTGTGCAGAAGCATTTTGAACACCTGGCAGAGATACAAGGAGTGAGGATCATAAAGAATGCAGGTATTGTGAATTGTATAAGAGATGCTTACAACTCCATTAGCCTGTGTTATGTGGATAGGAGTATTTCTACACGGAGCACAGTGATAAGACGTGGAGCTCTTTTGTCCTCCAACCTGCCCAGAAGTCACTTGAAGGGTGGAAGCCCTGTCCTCCCTCTGAGCTGATTGGCAGCATCTGGAAAATTAGTTCCTAATTAGTGTTGGTAGTCCTGCCTGAGCTCAGAGCTGACTTAAATTTATGTGGATATTGTCAGCATGGCACCACACTCAGGCAGGTTAAAGCTGCCTCTCAGTAGTGTAGATTCACCCAGGCTCCGTGCCAGGCTAACCACGTCATAGACTACTGTTGTTCTGGTTATTGTTACATCTTTATTGTTACGGCTTAAAAAAAAAAAAAAAAAAGAATAAAAGAGAAAAAAACTGAGAATGGGGTTTATTGCATGTTAACTTGGGTTCAGAAAGGATTTTAGAAGTTCTGGGATTTTTGCCAAATCTTTAAGATTCTGACAATACTTACAAGTCATATTAAACAGTAAATAAACTACTAGTGATTCAGAAAAAAAAAAGCACCAAACAAATCTAAACATTCGTTAAATCAATATCTCTTTACAGAATAAGCAAAGCCTCTAATTTTTTTTTTCCCTGCAGGATAGGCACTTTTTATGAAAAGGAACAAATATCCTCCTGCTTTAGAACAAAGCCAAGTATGATGCATATTGCGCTGTGATATGGAATACTCTCCGCAGAATATTTAGCAAACCAGTGACAACAGCAACTCCCTACAGTCTCCTTCAAAGGACATTGGATTTTTCCTTGTAAATAAATTATCTGGGATGAGTAAAAGAAAAAACATTTGTTCTCATTGTTTTAAAATGAAAAACCAAGCATATCAAAAGGCCAAAGCATTTGGTCTAGGTTTTCTTTTTCAACTTCTATATCTTATGGATGCCTAATTTTAGATTATTTTTGAAACATGATTTTACAGAAACAACACTTGCCTGCCCTGGAAATCAAACTCTTTCAAAATGGTGTAAATAGGGTCCCTGAAGAAAACACCCCTGTTGTAAAGCTTAACAATTACACTTGTTGTGTTGGACAATTTCAAAATATTTAAGAAGATAAACACCATTCTATCCTAAATCAACTGGCTTTTCTTATATCTCCCCAATAAACAAGGTTTGTAACTCACATAGGAAGCAAAATAATGAGGTATCTCCACTCTTGATTCTTCTAACATTAGGTTAAATCTCCAAATGAGTGTGTTGTTAAGAAACATGCTTGAGCCTACAATACATTAATAATTTAATAAGGGTAGCTTAAAGGTGGCTAGTACTGTTTAATGCCAACGTAGATGTAGGGTAGTCTACAATGGGAGCCCAAGAAAAGACAAAAAATGATTGTTTGCCAGTCATTCAGGGTTTATTTTGTTTCATTTAGAAGATTCAGTGCTAGAATTGAAAGACTGTATAGCAACAAACCATTGTCGAAAGACTGAAGAATGAATAAGATAAACTCTTGAAGCTGTAGGTAACTGGAAGTAGGGCTGAAATAAAATTGTTGTAAGACCCATAAAATCCAGAGTGTATTGTTTCCCAAAATTCAGAGGTTAATATAAAGTGTGGTTGAAAGGCAGCAGTGATCACTTCTATTCCCAATGAATTCCTTATGTCTGCACATAACTTTCATGCCTTTCATGTGCACAGAGCCCTGAGGGTGCACACAGATACACAGAAGTTAAGAGAGTACTGCCCAAATGGATAGCCTTGCAGCTACCTAGGTGACGGTGTATTCCCAGGGAACAGGCTCTCTAGAATATACCATTCAGGAAATACATTTCCAAAGAAGTGTTTGAAGAAGAAGTTAGAGATTGCCCTTGTTTAGAGTTATTCCCTAATTTATTATTTAATGGGTTGTGTTGATACCCTCCTAGCATAAATCAGAAGGAGCAATGTTTTTTAAAACAATGGCAAGTAGATAATCTCCAGTTTAAAATAACTTAATTTCTGAACAGTCTTTAATTATTCCGTAGTCCTCTTTCTGTCTTTATTGAAGCTTTTTCTCCCTTCCATTGAAAACAGATGCTTCCATCCGAACTAGACCCTTCCATCCTTTCAACTCGCCTGCAAATCCCAGACATAATGTGGAGTTCGTACCTATCCGTAGAACAACACAGGTTCAATAAAAAAAAAAAAAGGAAAACATTAAAACCCCCCAGCTGGAATTTCTCCTTCTTCAACAGCAAATCTACACATCTATACAAACAAATTTTACAATATTTTTAAAATATATAACGCATAAAGGAGAGTCCTGACACCTTCCCTATGTCGTAGACAGTCATTTACTGCAAAGACTCAGTGATTCACAGAGCAAACAAGCTCAGGACATATGTATACATATATATATATACATATAAGTGTATGTATTTAAATAAACTCCTGTACTGATATTTTGCTATTTGTTAACTTGCCTGACAGCAATATGGAAACATTATTACCTGAGAGTAGATGGTATTTAGGAACTCAAAGCCCATATCTTGATACTATATTGCTGTTAGCATTCCACATTTCACATTCTAAAGATATTGACTTTTTTCTCTTCATACTCTCAGAGCGAGGGTACATGAATGTCATTCAAGCGAGGCTGTGTATTTAACCTAGAAGACACATTTTTTCTTTAACACTGAACATTAATAATTTACCCTCTAAGATATTAGAATAGCATCAAATTCCACTCATATTTTTACAAGATTTGTATGTGACAGCTAGTCTTCCAGGTTCTTTTCACAAGCAAAGTTCTCTGAATGTGGTCCATACATAAGAAACTGTGTTTTCTTAAGTTGTGAATAATAAGTTATTTTAATACTATATTTGAGTTTTTAGTAACATTTGTATTTATGAAAATTAGTGGCTGACAAAGACCTGTGAGTTGGAATTCACACTAAAAGTCAGACATTAAAACAAAAAAAAGATGTGGAGAGAATGTGATGTGACTGCTTGATTACTTTGTAATTTTTTTCTCTATGCTTATGATCTATTTTGCAGTCTCCATTTTAAAGTCAAGATGAAAGTCAATTCAGACTGGTCACAAGGATAAAGACGCTGTAATATAGAGGACTCATTCTGATCTCATTCAAAACAAGCTTCAGAGAGATATAATTCTTCAGCTTTCCTATATGACACTGTATCTTCTCCAACAAGAACTCATGAAAGATAAGGTCATATTGACTACTAATGCAGGTGGGTCGTGGTCCTAAAGTAGTTGTCGATTTACAGACATCTTCTACATGTTCTTACTTCTGATTTAAAGTCATATTTCTGAAATGTCAGCTGCAAGTAATTTTGTTTTCCCCATTTGCCCTAGCTAAGATGTGTATCGACATGTTTTCCTTCGTAAGGCAGCCATTAGAGGCATAAATGTCAGACATGAAGAAGATACTAGGTCATACCATCTCTTTAACAGCAATGTGCATAGCCATCTGTCCCTTAAATCTCTCTGTGAACCTGTTACTCTGCTTTTGAGAAGGAAACTGGACTGCATTACCATTGAATCATTACTACATCGAGCTGTGAAATCCCGTGTCTATATGTTCAATAAAAATTGTATAGATAGGAAAGATATGAGGAGTTCTGGTGTATGTGCAAACTTTCAAAAATGTCTTTCAAAAAACTTCATTGATCTGGGACGAGAGATCCCACTGACACGTAAGATGTGTTCCTAAGTTATGAGGGCTCTAAAATATGCATGTCTTAATTACACATGCTTAAGCTAACAATTAAATGGAGATTAAATGAGAACCTTGGCCAAAGTAATGATCTTTCAAAAATATATTCTTCCATGTGAATCATTCAAACAACAATTTTTAAAGCCTTTCTCTCAAACACCTTTGTGAAAAGGAAAACATAAGTAGAAGTTTACGTCCTTATCCACAATAGTCAGAGGGCACTACCTTCTCCAGTCACACTAATTCAGATAAAAGCAAACTGAGTTCAGTGAACAGCCTTTACTGCCAATTCTAACTTTTCACTGGAGGTGCATGTTTGGGGAGCGGAGGTTTTCCTGACCCAATATAACTTTGAAAAGTTGGATGAGATCACAACCCCAGGTTTTAAGTAATTCAATATGCTACAGAGCTAAAACCACTTGATCTGTGTCTGCCTTGAACTATAAATAAAAGGTTGACCATACTTCTTCTCTAACTTTGTTTCTTGGTAGTGTTCCAAGACTCCTTAATCTAACGGGCATTTTCATCCCCAAGAAAAAAAAATTTAAACAGAGCTTCCTCTTAAAAAGTAGTAAACACACTCATGGAAACTGTTGTTGAAACAGAAATATGGAAATCCTGGCATTCATGGTATGAAGCCTATCATCAATCCTATTGCCACAGTCTGAAAAGCAGCAGTAGAATATTTCCTACACTGATAATTTCATACACTGTGAAGGATCAGTGTGGCATACTATTATAAACTGGGCTATTTCACTGCAATGTAAAGAACAAAAAGTCATTTCATACTCACCATCATTTCTTTACTCAGTACAAGTATGTCCAGCACCAATGGATAAAGTAATGTGCTATTTTAATGCTTGGACATTTTAGATCTGGATTCAGCAAAAAATTTTTATGCACTTGCTTTACTTTAAGTGACATAGTATTCCCATGTCTTTCAGTGGATGAGGGGAGTATCAATAGGAAGCATAACCGAGCTGCTGTAAATACCACTGGGTCAGAGGAAAGAGGCAGCCACAGCATAGTTAGTGAGGTGCTAATTAGATAATGTGGTGAGAAACAGAGCTAAGTACAGAGGAAGGGCAGAAGGCTTAGAGACCTAGAATAAATGTGAATGCTGAGCGGTAGGAACAGATATAAGATGGAAAAAATGGACTCCAAGTCTGTATGATGTAGTACATAGTTACACTGGAAGAGTCAAAGAAAACAGAAAAGACTGAGTGCTGTAGACTAGTACAGAGACTCTTGGATGGGACTCAGCTCACAACTCCTTCATTACAGTCCAGAGTAAAACAACTACACGGCTCTTCTGAAAGGCAAGCCTGGAAAACCAAGCCTAGTTATTTCATTGCCTAAGTGCGAGACTCATATATGAACCGTTTGATGCTTCTTACTAAACAAAGCCCGTTTGTTGTGTCATTGATATCAATAATTGCTATTATAAAGATGCCAGAGCCAATCCAGTCCCTGCTGTTTAAACACAATCAGCCTCCCTGGCTGAACTTCAGACTTGTCTGTCAGGATTCTGGGCAGCCAGAGTGCTATCATGCAGACTGTAAAGCCATTCCCAGAGTGCCCATGGTTCAAGCCCCAGCAGGTGAGAGGCAGGCTTGGGGTAAAATTTTCAGAAGTGGCTCATGGTGGGGCTTATACTCTATGTCATGCAGATATTTATTCCTTTCTTTCGACTTTGGAATAGAAATGCAGATCTCAGTCATAAGCCTTCAAAAAAATAAATAGGAAAATATTATGTGAGTGCTTTTTTCTTTTTCCCCTCAGAGTTTAGTAAGACTGTGGATTGTCTCCAGAGAGGAAACATGGAAGGTTCACTGGTCTGAGACACTTCAAACAGAGCTGGAAAAGCATGACCACGAATGTTTCTTTAGCCTCAGGGGGAGGACTGGGTAAATGGTTAGGTACTGCCAACTTCCAGTTCCTGTAAGTTTGTTTGAAAATTTCCCTGTTCACAATGATTTGTGCCCTGTTGCTAGGCAGCAAATCTGCTCATTCTTGGTTCACCCTTGTCTCTGGAAGGACCAGAGCAATGCCTTGTTTGCCATCAAGGAACTCCAGAGATCAATTAGCTTTCTGGGCTGCCCTAGGTACAGCTTTACAGTGCTCAAAGTTACAAGCATATCCGTGAAATCAGACACTTGTTCCTATTTGTTTTTACTTGGCATACAGAGCTCAGCTGAGAAGAAGGAAAAACAAGTTAGAGAAGTGGTGGCAGGGGAGGGTTCTTATTCTTCAGGAAGTCACAGTATCTGTCCCGCAGACATTTTTTTCCTGTGAATTCTAAAAGGAAGCTGCTGAAAACTTTTTCATAAATACCAAGAGGTCTTCTGTTGGACGCTCTGTGGAGTAGGAGCATAGACAGTGAAGTGTTGAAAATTTCTTTCTGGCAAGGAAACAGAAGGGACAGCCAGGGTCCTATCCCATTTCCACAATGAGCAGAGGATAAATGCTGACTGCCCAACAGAATCCATCACTAGACTCTCAAGTTTCAGGTCCTTTACCTTTGCATCTAAAGGTGGGACTGCTTCTTCAAGGTATAAGTTTTAAGACTTTCGCTCTATAACTACATGAAAAATGGACAATGCTTTGTCAGAGTTTCTGGAGGCATTGCCAAAACAAAATCTTTACAGTTTCTATTTTATGCCTGTTTTTTTCTGAGAAATGTAAAAAACAAACCCAAATACTGCCCAGCAAGTGAATATTCATGTGTGACTCACTCCAAATTCACCTCCATGTTACCAGGATTCATTCTCTGCATGGCTTTCCACGAAACTGCCCCCTAAGAGGTTTTTTAAGGGTCTTTTCCTAACAATGAAAAGGACAAACAAGAGCTCACTGTATTTGTCTGAGAAAAGGAAATGAGGGAGAGGTATAAAAGCAAAGTAGCTTGCAGAAGAAAGAAAAAAAATCCCATAAATTTCCAGATATTGCCAGTCTCATCTGAAGCTCCCAGAAAAGCTCTTAGGTCAGTGATCACAAATAGTGACAACTGCATCCGTAAAAACTGGCAAAGAGAAAAAGAGGAAAGAATTTTTTTCCAGAAGAATAGGAACTAATGAAGTCTGGTTTTCCACACCTTGATGGGGTGGAGTGTGTGTGTAATTGCTACACCTGACTGGAGAGCATTTTCCACAATTGGTAATTTACAAGGGCTCACACTCATTTTGATATCTGCTCTTCAAAAACCTATGTGCTGATGCCAAAGTTTTCCCTCAGTCAAATATGTACAGGGAGAGTTTGTAAAATTTCTCTTCCCTATTCACATACCCATCTTTATAAAACTTGTAATGACTTCATTATCTTTGATCCCTTCTAAATCGCTATCTGGCTAAAAATAAGCCAATGAATTTACAACCCACAACAAACACAGAAGTTTGTACATATGCACAGATATGCTGTGTGCAGACTAAGAAAATCTTAAGGGAATATTAGAGACAGAGGAGGAGGTGACAAAGACTGCGTGTCCCAACTTGCCCATGAGAATGAGGATGTCCAGGTCTGAGACTGATCATACAAGAGGCTGAGGATCTATCAGGCTATGCAGGGGTTAAAAATTAGTGGTGGGAATGATAGAAAACACAGCAGTTCTTAACTGCAGTTTCTACCAAACAAGACAACATAGCCCTGACTCATATATGCAGAGCAGGAGTCCATAAGCCTTGTTTTCTGGGAAAGCAATGTTTAAAACTACAAAAATATTTCAATCAGCCAGACATAGAGATTTTATATTGGTTACGTGCATACAGTGCAAATGGGAGACTCAGACACTTACAGCTTATATATGTCTTATAATACAGAATGTATCTGAAAAGTTTAAGGACTTTTTCCATTTTTATTCTGGAAGAGAAAAGTGGACTAGAGCCTCAAATCAGAAAAAAAGTCAAGTTATATTTGAGCCAGCGGAATCTTCTCACCCAGAGAACAGACAAAGCTGGGAAAACTATACAGCCATCCACCCCTAAACTTGGATGCTGGGTCACTGCTAGTTGGTTTCTCTCTGTGCCTAAAACACGGGAGGGAATGGGAAAACAGGCATTTTCCCAGACAGAAGGATAAATCCAGTCAGTGGTATTTGCCTTGTGGGCTGTGAGTGTGGGGAGGAATGTAGAACAATGTAAGCATTTCTACATCTGGGAAGACAGAAGTCCTCCTAGGACCTGGGAGTGATATAATAAAAACTACATTGGACAACAGAGAGATATGTTACATCCAAACTACCAGAAATGATGTTTTTGGCTGCTTTATGCCCAGAAGGATGCACAGTATGTACTATATAATGCTGCATCCTGCGTGGCTGCACCATGTGCTTAGGGCTGAGACTTCTTGCAAGCCCATGCTTAAGTGCCCACGCAGATGCAGTTGTTACCACAGAAGACCTTGCAAGTATGATTTATTGAAAAGGTTTTTCTAGGCATGAGAAATGTACGTATATATTGTGCATTGTAGCACCATTTCTTTCTGTTATGTGTTCATGTTTAGTCAGTGGTTGAATCTCTATGGCTTCACATGGGAGCCTAGCTTATGATACTACTACCCTAATGCTTAAAGATCTTGGCCATGGTGTACAGGTTTTGCAGTGGGATATTAATATAATTTATTTTACTTAACCAAGGTGCCTAGGAGCTCTCAAAGCTCTGTAGTTTCTCTCTATAGCCAGCAGAAAGAGACAGGTTCCTTGAGATGCTCATTCAGGTTCCTTGAGATGTTCATTCAAAGTGAATAAATCATATATTCGTCACCTCAGCTGGAGTGCTCTGGATTCTTCCCCGAGAGAAAAGAAGTTTCTCAGAAATGTGGAGCCTTGTCACAAGATGAGGAGGAAAGACTTAAAACGCCACTGTCTTGCTGAGAGGGTTGTATGAAAAAATAAAGAAATCCATCAAAAGAAAACAACAAAAAACCTACCCAAAAACCCACCTAAAAAAGCACCTTCCACAAACATGGAATTTCAAAGACAAATCAAATTATTTCTACTCAACCTCCTGAATGTTTTGACTCCAAACAAATCTATATAGTTCCAGATTATCCATTTGAGGTGTCTTGCAGGAGTCATGGTTTAGGCACTTGTAGAAGATCGCTACAAACTGGTTTTGCCTCGGTATTGCTGTTGTACCGTCACCTTTTGACCTCTGAAGAAACCGCCACAACAAACCTGCAGGAAAGTACCATACTGCACTTGTGCACGGACTAGTGCGTGAAGGGCTGCCTAAGCAGGTAGCACACCTGACACGAAGTGCACGTACCAAATGTGCTCTGCGCATGCACAAACGCCCCTATAAAAGGACAGCTCATGCTCCCCTGAAGGTGCACTTTTTCACTTTGTTTTTTCTTCTCGTCGCTTTTCTCCCAGAATTCGCCCGTGCTGGAACCTCAGCGCCTTCATAGGGACTGAGCCGACTGGACATCATTGGATCCGTGGTGGCGGTAACTGATCTCCCCTGCACTCCTTTCCTCACCTGCTCGGGTAGTCCGACTTTACTCCTTTATTTCTTTCTCTCTCTCTTTCTTCTGTTCTCCTCTTTCCCTCCCTCCGCTGCCTCCCTGCCCAACCTCCAGTTCCCAGTTCATTGAAATAAAGTTTGCAAGGTTGCACGGCATCTGACTCTGTTTGCATCTTAACCTCGTCCTTGGGATTGTATTGAAACCTCCCTGACATTGGATCGGGACAGCACTTCACATCCCTAATTTCATTTTTGGGATGAATTCCCTGACATAATGCATCATAGTTCTCAGTCGTGGTAGGAGGAGGTAATGCATCAAATGTGAGCTGAACATCTGTCATACATTAGGGGAGACGAAGTCCTGGAGATCTTCCTGCCTGTATAATAGAAAAAGACCAAAACTCACAGGGGCTAAGTTCCTATGACAGATAGGAACCTAATTTTAGAGATCTGCAGTGTAGGTGGGCACATTTGAACTAGTCATCTGCACTCTATTTATAGCCAACGGGACAGAAACAAGCACTTTTCGAGAGAGATTTATTTCATTGTAGACATCTATAACTGGCCAGGTGATTCCTCTATTTCTCTTTATGAATCATAAGGAAAAGCAAGAAGACTTTGGACTAAATGACTACATAGCAGAGACATAATTAAGTGAAATGACTCTCATTCATTGCGACAACATTCACAGGAGAATATTTTTTTTTTCTTTTTCAGAATTGTTCTCTCTGAGAGTATTTTTGTAAATAAAATGCATAAACTATCTCTGCAAATAACATTCTTATTGGGAAGAAGTGCATCTAATCATGGACCTACTTTTCCTTCAGAAAGAGTTTTAACAGAAAAATTACAGCCAGGCCTATTCCTTAGTCTTCTACATCTTCAAGTAAAACCATCAAGTGTTTTTTTCCTCTCTCTAATCACCAAGTCTACAAACATCCATTTGGGTGTGAGAGTCCTGCTATGTTCTTTCCAGATTGTGCATTATTTTTCTGAGATATATAGAGCATTCTATTTATTTTGTAATTTTACCAGATGACCTTTATTAATATTGCATAATGGGTCAAATATTCTTACTGTAGTACAGAACTATCTAATCTGTGCCAATGGTTTGGCAGTTCACTTGTCTGTTTATCCCTAACCTATGGAAAAGGCAGTGGGAAAGGCTCTTTTGTTTCATGTAGGTAACCACCTCCACATAAATATCCTCAATATTTCCTTAATTTCTGGGACATCAGAAATGATGAGAAGTCATTATGAAGTTCTGTTAAATAAGCCATTCATTTTCAGTGTGGTGTATGTCTGAAGAGTGCTAGCTGTCTAAAGACAAATATGAGGATGAATCTATTCTATATCTATTCCATTCTATATCTATTCTGTTCTATTCTATTCTATTCTATTCTATTCTATTCTATTCTATTCTATTCTATATTTAAAGGCAGACCCCGGTTTGTCAGAAGAAAAATTTTTCCTATGTCATAACAAAATCCAAAACAATATTTCCCAGAATTTTGTGCCAATTTTTCTCAGAAACAATCAATTTCTAAATGTCCCTTATCATAAATTCTCTTAAACTTGAAGTTTATTCGAATTCAAGTGAAACAAGATGCAAAGACACAGTCACTTCAATTCAAGAGAAGATGCTTTTATCTTGTGTACTTCTGTTTCTTCTTACATCTGTATCTTTTTATCTAAATTCAGAACCCCAAGCCGTTTTCAGGGTTTATGAGTCTCCCTTGCATTAGGGCAAATACACTTCAGTATTGTGCCTTTCACCGTGATTTTAGAGTTGCAGCGTATGGTGAGAAGAAGGAGAAGGCAAAATAATCTTAGGAGCTGGAGTGACAATCTGTGAGTCCACTCAGTGTTTGGGTTCAGAAGTACTCCCTGTTCAAAACAATCACATACTCATGAAGCCACACGTATACTGATTTGATTAACAGTCCTCAATCCAGAGATCTCATAACACCTCAGCCCTCCTAATTCTGCAGTGTTTTTTTCCCATGTGTTGATTTACGATGCTTTCTACGATGACATGACTGGCTGGGTAGACGAAGGGAGAGCCGTGGATGTTGTCTACCTCGACTTCAGCAAGGCTTTCGACACAGTCTCCCATAATATCCTCCTAGGGAAGCTGAGGAAGTG
>Ga0065711_1031600_pt1 | contig 29241 bp, 16 predicted proteins | sample Hoacrofraction12_FD_59098 | JGI IMG/M metagenome (GOLD analysis project Ga0065711, IMG submission 59098) | Hoatzin crop microbial communities from Cojedes, Venezuela - Epithelial fraction 12 v2 (version 2) | ecosystem: Host-associated > Birds > Digestive system > Esophagus > Crop | place... | reverse complement strand
GCAGGCTGCACAGGACCTTGTCCAGGCGGGTCTTGAATATCTCCAGAGAAGGAGACTCCACAACCTCCCTGGGCAGCCTGTTCCAGTGCTCCATCACTCTCAGAGGGAAGAAGTTCTTCCTCATGTTCAGGAAGAAAATACCTGCCTATGGCAGGGGGGTTGGAACTGGATGATCTTTAAGGTCCCTTCCAACCCAAATCATTCTAGGATTCTGTGATTCCAAGCACAGTACTTTGACTTTATCTTCTGCTTTCTTCTCTCCACAGCCTACAAACCCAGCTTACAACAAAGACTCAGAGGCAGAGTCAGCTTATTTACTGCTTATATTACTAGGTTCTATTTGGCACATTGTCAAAAAATCATTTATCTACCTGCAACCGATTTTGTCTGTCTGTGAAATGCTTGCATTGTCATATGACTATTTCTTGGTAGGTATGTGAAGTTCAACTGTTTTTTTTTAACATTACACATTATTATAGGCTGTATGTAAACAGAGGTATCCCTTCAAGAAAGTGTACTGGAGGGTCTACAGGACTATTAGTTATACTTTTATTTCATTTGAAGATGCTGTGTTTCATTTGACCTATAACTTACCTCATGTAGTTGAAATAGGTGTAGTCATGTATCTATGTCATCACAGAATTATATTAGTGACTTGCAATTAACAAATTTTCCTCTCAGAGGGTTCAGAACACAGGAAATAACAAAATACTTCAATAGTGAGCTGAAAATTCTAATATTCAGTTTGATGCTTGGTAGATCACTTTTTAAAGTATGAGCTTGTAAATACATCTATCCAGTTTATTTGGAATAAATCCACCGAAGAAGAAGAAACTAAGTATATAACTGTACAGATAGGTAGAAATAAACATATCTTTATATCTACATATATATATATGTTTCAGGGGAATTACAGAATTCCCAGACTAGGAAAGTAGTAACAACCTCTTCAGTTTTTCAACTGTCATGACAAAATATGGAAAAACAACTCAATATCCTCCCAGACAAATAATAAACAAAGCAGAAATATATTTTGTCCATGTCGAAAAAGTACCTACAGTCAGTGGATTGTGCACTTGTCTGACCAAACTGCATGTCAATTCAAACAAGTGGAAAAACAAAGCCTCTTGTTAAAAATATGAACAGAAGTTTTATAGTGACAAATATTTTGTACCTATATGTACAAGCAATAGTAAAAATATTTTAATATAACTTCTAGGAATACAACTAAAACTATATTCTGTTTTTGAAATTTCTGAATTCTAAAAACCTCAAATTTTAGAATGAAGATTCTTACAACATCCATTTTACCCTGGAATAAGAAAAGTGTTAAAAATATAAAAGTCAGAATACTTCTTTATTGTGAAAGTGTCTAATTATTATAACCTTTATAGAATGACAATATTTTATATAAATGTAACCTTATTTATTAGCCTCAGTAAATTACTCCTAACTTTCTGCATTGTGGAGAAACCGCAAGCTGCAACATTATCTCAGGAATAGGTGATAAGATAAATCTGCTGTCATGTTTCACTGTGGAAAACAACCTTATCAAAATAATTTGTCAGGGAAGAAGGCTTTATTTAAAAACTAGTCACGGGTTGTGCACAGTATAATTGACCACAACACAACAAATCAAATTTAGTCTTCTTTTAATTAAGGTATTTTTGCACTTCTAGTAAATCTAATAAAAATTACAATATTTAATTAATATCACAACATGCAAATAATAGGTGAAAAACTTTGTACATTCAGACTATGTTCAATGAGAAACAGGATATCAAACAAAGCAATTGTTAGATATGTACACTGACTGTGCAATGCAATCCTATGGAGACTAGTGAAGAGAAAGGAAGCCACTAGAGGAATAATTCTTTTCCTCATGAAAAAAATTTGTCCCAAAAATGCATAACTTAAAAAAATATAAATATCAGTGTTATGCACCAAATTTAAATGATAAACTTGTAATAGAGTCTCATGTCTGGATACTTGTGGTGATACAAAGCACCGTTGATTCAAATGAAATTTCCCTCACTGAGACATCAACTCATAAGAATTACATTGCTGAAACGCAAGTATGACCTCCTCCTGATGTCTTCATCTGAAGTGCAGGCAACGTAAAAGGAATTATCTAAAAAAAAATTCCTCCTTATATTTACGTGTTCTGAATTACAAGAGGCAGACGACAGTGACATTTACACACAAATGATGTAAAGACATTTATGAGCTTAACTCCACTGACATTTGAGCATGCTGTAAGTTCAGAGCTTTGTTCAATTTATTTTCTATATGTAAAAACAAACAAGTAAACAAAACCACACAAATTGATATTGAATAAAGTACAGTTTTGTGATATTCTTGGGACTTTTTTCTAGCAAACGAGACAACGACATTTCCTAGGACATGGCATTGAAATACTCTGTATTTCCCCAATCCAGCTAACTATATTAAAATGAATGAGTAGTATATGCATGTCTGGAATAGACCTCACCATCTACCACAAATCAGTAGTCAAGTTGTGTAGCGTTGAGAAAAATTAATTCTTACACATATACCCTCAAAATTACACACTACTTCACTTGTTTGTCTCAGGATTCTCTATTTTAGATGCAATGACCATTGGCAGGGAACAATAAGACATTTATAACAGGAACTCTTTAAAGATGAATGTTTAATCAAAGACAATCTCCATGGCAATCGTAAAGAGGCAAGAAGCTCATTAGTGGGTAATTACCTTTAGCAATCTTCTGCAGAATTAGGTGTTGGATAATTGCCGTAAACAAAATTAGGACAAGAACCACAAAGGTCTCTGTATTAAATGTGAAGTTACATGTTTCTGATATCAAACACAGACTCACAGAAGGAAATGTTGAAAATAATTAGTTCATTTTTTTGTCGAACATAGACCAAAAATACCATAACAGTAATTTGGTGCATTAAGCCTTTAAGCCATTATGCCTGATGTTAACACTTACATCAAGAATCCATCACATTCCTAGGTTATGTTTCAGTAATTTGTAACTACCACTATGAAAATAAGTACGTAGGATTTTTTTACTTTTTATTTGGCAAGGTTTTATCCCTCAGATTCTTCACTGCTATTTCTTAGACCACTGTCTTCTCCAAAAAATATTTCCTTTCTTCTTAAACTTCTGCAGTAAATTGTCACCTCTTCATCCTTCTTCGCTCTCCTGGGTTCAGCCAGAACAGGGTTAATTTTCACCAGACAACAGGAGGGGACACAGCCAGGAGGGCTGACCCCACCTGGCCAAACAGAGCAGGGTATTCCATACCATGTGCTGTCCTGATGGGTTCCAGATGGGTGAGCGGGCTGGGGGGGAAGGCAGTCGCAGCTTGGGAGCGAGTGGGACATCAGGCACTGAGAGTTGCTCTGTGCATTTTGCTGTTTGTTTTGTATGTTCTCCTTATCTGTATTGTTGCTGTTACTGTTCTCTTTGTTTGCTGTTCTGTTAAACTGCCCTTATCCCAACCCACCAGTTTTTTGCCTGTTTCTTTCCATTCTCCTCGCCACCCTCGTGGGGGGAAGGGTGACAGAGTGACTGTGTGGCCCTTTGTTGCTGGCCGCAGCCAAACTACAACGTTCGCATACACTGAAAAGTTTTAGTTCCTTCAGTCTATAGACAAAATGACACTTCTGAAACCTGAACAAAATTGTGTTCTCTTTTTCTGAATCCTTTCCAATCTGTCAACTCTATTTTTCCCTAGAGAGTGACACTATTCAGATAATGACTTCTGTAATCACAAATAAAAATAAATATGTTTTAATATTCTTATGTGATAGTCTTCTGCTTACTCATTAGACTTATGTTTAACCACAGGACTGCTTTGGGAGCTTATCATTCCAATTCAAATTTACATGGTGTATTTTCACATCCCCTTGAAATAAAAAAAAAAAAACCTATCCAAAGTTCTACTGAAAAACATTGTATCAAAAGAAAGCACGTGTAACACTGTGACTGTGATGACTGACTGGCAAGTGGAAGCATCAGGTTCAAGTCTGCCATCTTCCTCATTTAAGAGTACAATTTTTTATGCCAATTCATTTCAAAATTGGCAGATCAAGAGTATGAACAATGGTCTGCAGTGAAGTCAATTAGCCTTCTATATTATTAGAAATGTAAATTCTGTGCAAGTTAACATATTTTCATAAAATCTTTTTATAATCATCTCCACAAACAAAATTTGGACTTATGCCTTGATTGTGTACCTTCTTCATTATTGGGTAGCATTTTTATGGCAAATAGGAGGGGAAGATTTGGGAGTTATAAACAATTTTACCAGAAAATAGTGTTATTAGCAATAACTTTATATGTTCTTCAAAGTCATGGATAAAAATGAAATAGCTCTAAGCCAAGAATAGGACCCATTAGTATGGTATTTCCAGTGATACACATTTCCTACACACAATTACTTTTTTATGGTACTGGTTAACCAGGTTTTAACCAAATGGAATTTTGAGTTTTTTTAACTAGAAATTTATCAGAATGCTGGTTTCAGTTGGAAAGTTTTTGTAGCCCTGCAAGACTGTGTCAAAATTTTCAGACAAATTTAAATGTTACTTTCTGTAAAGTTGACCTGTGAATCCAGAAAAGGATCTCAAGCTTGCCTGACATAACAGTGTTTCATCAAAATACTACCTTTATTGTATTTGGCTGTGCATAGTAGTGATAGATTCTCAATTTTATCAGCTTAGCTCCTTTCATTACTCTGCAAACATTATTGCTCTCTAATAGTCCCAGAAAATCAAATTTACCCACAAAACAAGATTCCCTACTACTGCTATATTTCTAATGTTGGCAAGGGAAATGGATTTGTCCTACAATATTTTTTAGAATACAAGGGGTATCGTATATAGAAATCTTAAGATATCATATCTGACTGAGAATGAGAGGAATTCTCTCTAATTGAATTGTTTTGGTGGTTTCAAACATCTGTTCGCTCAGCATCCAAGTTAATGCTCGATGAAAAGTCAGTCCTTAGGAAGTATGAATGGATCCCAGATTTACATTCCCATGGCTGTTAACATGCTGAACATAGACATTTATATCCTACTTATTACTATGTTTCTAGTTCTCATTTCATTGCATATATTTTTAAATAAATGAGAAATATTATTTCAATAGGATGTTGACTTAAAAATTAGTAGGTGCATATACTGAGGTCGAAATATTCAAAGCCTTTTATTTCTTTAACCACAGTCTAGAAGTTAATAATTAAAACAGAGATTTAAAGTTGTTCATATTGATAGATATAATGTATTTATTTGAGAACATTACTGTAACATTTCTCTTACCTCTACAGATTGGAACAGGGAAGTCCCACGATGCTGTATTCACAGAGTTAGCTACGCAAGTAAGCTGAGGGTGGCCATCCAAAATATATCCAGTTACACAGCTATATCGGATTTTGTCACCAACATCAAATCTTGTACCATACAAGATACCCTTCGGTGGAACTCCTGGATTGCCACAGGAACTACTCTGTAATTCTAGAGAAGACGTATTTATTATTACTTATGATGTTTTTATAAATCAATACCGCATTTTGCTGAAGAATATAGAAAACCAAAACTATGGCAGTTTTCAGCAGATAGTGTGTTTTCATGGATATTCTACAACTCTTCACACCGAAGAGCCATTACTGGCTTAGTCTATTATGTATCTGTTTCTGTACCCTTCTGTCCAAAGGTAGAATATTATATGAAACTGAGCACAGAGTTTTCCTTAGGCTCCAGCTAGAGATATATTCATATATTTTGCTTAATTTATAGCAAAGAACCCATTATACAGGAAGAAGAAACAGAGCAACTTGATATATTTCTGACTCTTAAGTTATAAAAATGCAAAACAATAAACAAAACTGTAATACAGACATGAAAGAACAACAGATTCAAATCAATTAAAATTTGGAAGAGTAAGGAAAAGTACTCAAGACAGAACACTAGAAGGTTTTACCAGACATAAGCCTGAGCATGATCAGGAAGCAGTTGGATGATTTCACAGATTTTAGATAATAAAGCATTATTTATTATTAATATTAATAAAGTGGTGAGATATTGTGGGCAACTGATTTCTGAGCAAAGGATTGGTTAATTTAAACATATGGAATACCATAGATATGGGTGACTTCTACCCTAATGCAGAGCTTTAAACCACTGAGAATCCAAAATACATCGCATCTCTGATGTTAGTTTGATCTCTGAGGACATTAATTAGAGTCCAGTTTTACCAGGTGATACTAACACTCCGACTGTGTACCCTTTTGACTGATGTTTCAACATCATAAATAACTTGATTGCAACATTTCCCATCATTTACTGTGAAGTCCTTTATTAAATGGACAGAAAAACAGATTTTGCACAAGTGTGAGCACGAGAGTTTTCATAACATCATCCTGAGCTCATTAAAGCTTGTGCCTAGTATGCTTACCAGCCTAAAGCTAATAGGGAAGTGGCAAATCAGGTAAACCTGTACTTGGATTCATAGCAAATTTCCCTAATCTACAAAGTAAGGAAATAAAATGGAAGAATGGAAGGGTGTATATGTGTTCTCTTCCATCTCTTTCCCCGAGTTTCAAGTAACTCAGTTATTCTTCTGCATCCCTGATGTGTTCATGAGTGTGTGCACGCAGACGTACACACATGTATATATTAACTTATTTAGAAATAACATAAATACAGTATGGAAAAAATAATTTGAACTGTTATAGTAGGTTTAAAATAAAGAAAAAAGATATAAATATTTAACAAAACAAGCAGTATGGCTCATGAGATGTTACATTGTCAAACTTCTGTGCCAAGAACTACCAAGAGCTAGGATACATTAGATTTCTGATACCAGCCATGAAACAAAACTCTGAAAGAGATTTTAAAAAGAAGAATCCAGTATATTTATTCTACATATACTATATATGTCTATACTTATATAAGCTGTACATAAAATACATACTAACAAAGTGTTGATGTGCAAGACTTGCTGTATCAGCCATGTTTTGATAAGAATATGTTAAATATGCAGCTTAGTTGCTGATGTCATTGCTGCTATTGCTTCCTTTCTCTTACATAGTAAGTTTTGTGGAACAGGATTTGACTTTCATTGCCTTGCAAAAGGACACAGCACAGAAGTAAGAAGATAGCCTGTCTCATCTTGGTTACTTCAAAGCTCACCTAAATGGTTGATATTATTACTACTGCTTTATCACGCTAAACGTTCTGTCCTCCCATAAACCTCCCCTGTTCTCAAATATGCTTGAAAGCTTTACAAAGAAGGCAACACTGCAGTTAACTCCTGTACATTTTTTCAAAGGGATTTCTCTTAAATCCTTTAAAGGTTTTCAAGGCCACCCCAGTTATTAAGTGTCATCATAGCATGTCAAAATAGAGATAAGAACACAATCCTGTGGATTTTGGTTATCTTATGAATCACATTATATTAGCCTGAAAACTCTGCCCGTACACAGTGGTTTTATTTTTGGCTTCTCCAAGAGGGTGAAATCTTTCAGAGACCTGTATTTCTCAGTGCTTTGTAAAAAGGTCAGAAAAAGATTATCTGTCCCTTGAAACGAAGAATATAAAGATTAGTGATGTCTAAAATTGCTTGCTTTAGTCTTACAGCTGTCTCCTCAAGAAGTACCCACAGAAGAGAATATATTTTTGTGAAATTATATGATATTATAAACCAATAATTAAAAATCACCCTCTTTCTAAAATAAAACCAATTTTCTAGTTGCAATACTATATGACTTGTCTAAAAAGATTACTTGGCATTTTCCATTTACTTTTTAATATTATGAAAGTGGCTAGGCAGTATGTTACTACTTCAAATCCTTCAAGTCATTTTGTTCCTGATTCTAAATAAGAAAGTGGATAAATTGTACAATTTAAAATATATTAATTTCTTCTGTATTTCCATTATGAACACATATCAGTGCATTATTGTAAGGGGGATGTGTCTAACTGACCAAATAACTGCATTAGCCTTCCTTGATAAGTAGTATCTATTTTCAAATGGAATGTGACACTGTACTATCAACTCCCTACCATTTAAAGCTACAGATTGTTGCCTTCAGATTGTCATCTGTCAGGGAGCACAGGATTTGCCAAACTAGATTATAATTATTCTGCAGCTCTGCACAGATTCCTGACTTCAGTGACATTCTGATATTTAGTAATGATTTGGAGCGTGGAAAAGCATTTCCTTTTAAATTTGCCATATTGTAATTTGGTTTAACTTCTTGTTCATGTACTCTGAAAATAAACATAATGGAATTTTTTACACCATTCCACTTTCTACATTTTTATTGTGTATTGTTGCTCATCTCCTTTTTAAAGAAAGCTTTCCCAATTGTTTCAATCTCTCTCCAAGTAAGAATTGTCTTTGTTCTAGATTTGTCATTTGTCTCTGAAATCATGTGTATTGTGTGCTTGTGCAAAACTAAAATGCTCTTTTAAATCAATATTCCACCTGTAACTGAGGTATGTATGAACTTATTTGTCCTCTATTTTTTTTTTCACATGATGATAAAATACGAAGATCAAAATACTCTTCAATGTTTTTAAAGAAGTTTCTATATTTCATTAATTCCTACTAAAATCAATGGAAATTCTGTTCAAAGGCTGTGAGTAAAATATGCCTCAGAGAGTTCTGCTTAGTAGAAAAGCACACACTCCTTTAAAAAGTTTTATTAGCAGAAATTCTGCCACTTAGAAATACTAATTAATAAGCTATTCATGTTAAATAATATTAAGTATAATTTCTTTGTGACAATACTGTAAAAAACAAGGTTGGCAGAAATTGACACTTTCTTTTTCTTAGCATTCACTCAAGAAGAAACAAGTCCTAACCAGATATGGAAATTTCAAATTTACTTCCTTTTTACTCAGATTTTAAGTCAGGAATTTTTTCTTTTATGTTATTCAAAAAAGCAAGAATAACACCTGTCCTCCCTAAATTGTTTAAGCATGAAATTTATATTTTCATGCCCAAATATCCAGAACAAGTATTTTCAAATATTCCAATAAAAAAAAAATCGTCACATTCTTGCATTGCATTCAGCTCAGTGGAAAATATTTATTTTTTTCTCTCCTGAAGGTTAATGATCTTCACACACTAAATCTGATATTAGAAATGTAGGAATATAAAGAATTTTGTGTTTTTTTAAAGGGTTGATACATATCTTTATTACAGTTTTTGGTCACAGCTAATACAAATCATTATGATACCATTTTTCCCCAAACTAAAATGAGAAACACTCTCAATATCAAATGTATATTTTCATGAGTACCTACTCTTTGAAAAAACTACGAAATATCCCAATAAAGGCTAATATTTGTTTCATTTATTACTTTTGAAATTGAGTACTCCTGATATCCCTACATTGTCATTTGGAAATCTCCCTGCATTACCGCACAGCACTAGTCCTAGGCTGCTTGTTCATTCATGTCTGCTATTTTAAACAGTAATTCCTCTGCCAGACAAACAGGAGTGTGGCCCAGGGAATACACCATTCTAGGGACCAAACCAGTTGGTCTTTTGGGACAGGAATTAACGTAACTGGAAATACTAGAACATGGCTGTGCACAGATATCCCTTGGAAAAGCAATGCATATGTAGTTTGTCTTACTGACAGGCGAGAATGCTTTGGTACTGAAGACTCAATACTTATTTCAGAAGTGCTTCATGTAGTACGTGTGTGGATATAATGAATGCTATACATTCCAAGGGTCCCAAATATTAGGAAAGGTGATTCATTTGTAATGATATAAAGTACCATGAAATTTAGTTGTCCAAAATTCATCTATCTCAAAGCTTATAATGTTTTTTTTAGTTGCACATAGTTTTCCAAAGGTTTTATAAACTCAAAATGCAACTTAAATGCATAGTTTCTATCTCATAATGTTTTCCTTTTTTTCTTAAACTGTACATTTTGCTTCCTTTTTTTCTATTCTATTCTCATTTACATTGCTCTGAATATATGAGTAAGGCATCTAGATATAGATCTAAAAGGAAGCAGAAGAATTAACTGATGAGTATGGAAATGCTGTTGACTTCCAACACACGTATTGAAATCTATATATATGTACCCGTCCCAACTCAGTTTACAGGGTGAGGGAAACCACAAGAAAAAATGAAGTGAAGGAAAAACTGAAAAACTTAATATCTAAGTAGCAATATAACTGCACAAATATGTATGGTTCAGAGAGCAAAGAAAGAGACACTATAAATGAATGCTTTCAAGAATCTACCATGAGAACTACAGATTTATTAAAACATAGATAAAATTAAAAATATCCCCTGCTTCAAAATCCAGGTCTTTCCTTTGTAGTAATTCAATTATAAAAGTGCTTATTCTTTGATTCCTACAGAACTCTCACCTCAAGATCATCACTATCCCGAAATTCGTATGTTTTTTTACAGCGGTGATAGAAATAAGAGTTTGTCTAACAACCAAAACTTCTCTGAAGCTTTTCTTTTGCTTTCTGCATTTTATGTGGGTCAGTCAGAAGAGACTGTCTTAATCTGGTATCTGTCGATAAATAGGTAGGAAAGAGGATGTGTAAGAAAGATTTATTTTTATCCCTAAAGGAAAATAAGGTAAAACATGTTTATTCTTCTGTTCTTAATTGCTCTTCCTTGATAGACAAATATCTTTATAATAGTAACCTCACTGAGGGGCTCTACTGTTCACAAAAAATAATACAACTAATCACATTGCATAGTATCTTACCTATTTTTTAATGAATGACACAGTTTTGCTTTTTTATTCCCTTTGAAATTATTTTCAGGCCAAAAAATGACAGAGGAACTTGATTATCTGAAATAAAGCCAATGATTAGTATAAGGGTGTTTTTTAAAACTGTGTCCTGAGGGAACTTTAAATGCAGATTTTTTAACTAAGATTGATTTTGGTTCTAAGTACATCGAAACAATCACTGCTTTTGCCTTCTTTGCAAGTAACACAAGAATGTTTACTTATAGCTTTAAAATCATAGGTTATTTTTATAGGGCCGAACCTGTTTCAGCATTAAGTAAATTAGAAGTGCATTCTTACAATTCTTCTACAAGCAAAAGAACAACAGCAACAAGAAGCACAGAAAAATACCCCTCCAGGGTATGTGAAGGAAACAAGTGATAATGTAGTACTGTATGAACATTGATACAGAGATCATGACAAATGTAATACAAGAAATGGTCCAGGTTTTGCAATACATTCCCTTCACATGCAATACACTGTTCAGAATATCTGTTTAAATCACCCGAAGACAGAGAACAACACTAGAGAGCTGAAACACCATGCAAAAAGACAATGGCAGTCACTAATTTTACTACGTGACAGCATAATCTAGCACCAAGTAAAATCAACAGAAAGGTGACTATAAGCTTCAGTAGATATGATTAAATCTGACATTTCCCCACCAGACACTCTGCTAAAGTGTTAGCTGAAGGGAGTGACAAACAGCTGAAGACCCAATAGTTAGCTAAGAGAGCTGTACAGATAACAGCACCAGCCACCCGCATTTGCCTGTACCAAATTCCACTTGATTTCAGTTAAAGGTTTAGCTGCAATAAATTGCTGTATAGCTGCTGAGGGCACCAGTTATACCCCAGGTATGGCTGGAAGGCAAAATCACATAGTGTATGGACTGAGAAAGATCACTGGAGACTACATGAAGTTTTGGAATGGGTGTAGAGTTGCTAGTGTCACAGAGACTGCTCCATCTACACTGTTCTGAAAGTATTCAACCCTATCCATATAGTCCAAAGCCTGAGGTACTGTATCTACCACATGTGGCGGTAGTTCAGCTTCCCAACTGGATTAAGCCCAAACAGATGCACCCTGCACAGCCACTCAATGGCTGTGTAAATATGTCCATATATGAGTGATAACAGGATTGTTCCATTTAGTCTGCAGTGATTCTAAGAGCTTTTTTTCACATACCTATATTCTGCAGGCAGATGGGAAGAGGCTGTTGTGGTTACAGAGTAAAGATTTTTTCAGAGCTCGGGAAAATCTAGAATAAAAAATAATCCTAAAACATATAGAATCGTAGGATAGAATCATAGAACCACTAAGGTTGGAAAAGACCTCTAAGATCATCGAGTCCAACCATCAACCCAACACCACTGTCATTGTTAAACCATGTCTTGAAGTGTCATATCTATGTGTTTTTTTAACACCTCCAGGTATGGGGACACTACCACTTCCCTGGGCAGCCTGTTCCAAAGCCTAATCACTCCTTCAGTAAGGAAATTGTTCCTAATATCCAATCTGAACCTCCCCTGATGCAACTTGAGGCCATTACCTCTTGTCCTATCACTAGTTACCTGGGAGCAGAGACCAACACCCACTTCACTACAACCTCCTTTCAGGTAGTTGTAGAGAGCAATAAGGTCCTCCCTCAGCCTCCTCTTCTCCACACTAAACAGCCCTAGCTCCCTCAGCCGCTCCTCATATGACTTGTTCTCTAGGCCCTTCTGTAATTGATGGCCTTGCTGGACTTGCAAAGCAAGACAAAAGACATGCTTGGACTCAGGTGCCAAGAGTCGAAGAGTTAACAAAGTGAGCAATTAACTTGCGCTCATCTTATCAGACAAAAGTAAGGGGGGACAGCCCATCACTGTAAATCAAGTGATCTGTGGGGTGTAGCAGAGGCCACACAGCCAGAGATTGCTTCGGATAAAGAACAGAAGGCCCCCAGAAGCGCATACCAAGATGCCGGCTCCATAGGCATGCCAAACTGCTGAGTCCTGCTTGTGATGACATGACATTCCATGCCAAGAGCCAATCAACACATAATAACTGACTTAGTTCCACCTTGCAAAAAGATTTCCAAACATATAAAAACTGGCACTTGAAAACTCTCTTTGGGAGGAGGAGCCAAGCGAGAACCTTACCTGACAGATGGGTCAAGGAGCCTGAACTTCTCTTCCCCCAAGAAGGGATGCCTTTTTGGTAAGAGTCGCGCCTCTGACTTTTGTCAGACTTATCCCCGGGAACACATTGTTAACTAAAGCGCTCAACCATTACCTTGAGCTCATTTTTTGCAGAAAGTGCATTTATCAACAGCAATCCCGAATCTGTGATACCTGTCACTTGAATAAACTAACTGTTGTTTCAACTTTGCGAAACTGTTTCAGTGAAAGTCCTTGGAAGGGCTCTGACAGGCAAGTTGAATCTGAGAAGTGGCTGCACACTTAACCCTTTAGAACTGTTGACCAAGTCTGGGACTGGGAGAACATCCATCTGCACCTGGACTCTCCTCAGAGAGAGAGATTAGAACACAAGGGGTTCTACTCTGAACCTCGTGACTCATCTTTCCTTTTGCCGCTTATCCGACTCCCTTACCCCTTTTAATGTGACACCTTCACCAGCCTCATTGCTCTTCTCTGGACACGCTCCAGCACCACAATGTCCTCTTGTACTGGGGAATTTAACATATCACTATTATGTCTGCAATATGCATTTTTTGTTATGCCTTTCAGAGTTATACAAAAGAATTTCTTTTTCAGTTTCTGAATTGTTATGGTAAGAAATATCTTGTAGTATTATTGATTTCATTCCACTGTTGCATCAGTGCCTCACCTTGTTTTGCCTTATGCTAAGTACTTTATAAATGCTGCATTGTTCCTCACTGGCTATCCTTACTCAAAGAATTTACGTTAACCAAAGATATAAAAAGGTAACTGAATTTAGTAAAAGGCAGGTTACCCACAGAAAGAGGATTTCAAAGCACAAACAAGTTGCATGGTATCATATAGACAGTATCTCCACACGAATTTCACAGACAAGAATAGATATATATGTCAAATAAATTTCATTAATTTTGTATATTTGATGTACTGTCATATCTAGATTCCCACTGAAATTAGCATTTCATTTAGCAAGACGTAACACAAATATTACGAAGATGTATAGAGTTTACATTCAAGATGACAGGAATACTGAAAGCAGAGAACAGAACGAAATAGAACACATTCTGTGGAATAGTACTGTGACTTCTTGAGGAGACTTAAGAAGAAATGTAAGAGTTGACACATGAGCACCGATAGGCATTGCTAATTAGTGAATTGACTCTTAACCTGTTATAAAGGCTAATCTGAAAGATTTATCTTTTAAATGATTGTAAACTAGAGACCGGCTAGTCTTAAAAAGAAAGTATGCAACATTTCTTCCAGCTTCCTGTTGGCAAAGGTCATCTGAACTCACCAGTATATAGTCTGAGGACACATATACATGCCCACAGCTAATTAACCATGCCGCATGTCTAACATACTAACTAAGGCTTCCCTGCCACAGGCTTTCTTGACAAATTATGTCTTAACATTCAAGGCAGAGAACTTCTGGTATGTTTCACTTTTCATCTTGCTTTTTAAAAAAAGAGAAAAATTATTTCTGCTACAGTGGATCAGTCAGGGTTTAAAACTGGAATTTAAAGTGTAAGATGTAGATATGGGATGTGTCATGGTGTGCAGCCCCAGGCTGGATTGGGCAATTGTTGCAAGCATCCGTCTTGAGAAACTGGTAAACATGTGCGAATTAACCAAACTCCTAAATCAGACTTTGTGCTTTGGGAATTTCTTTACCTTGATAAGGGAGTGTGGGACACAGGTAGAGTGTTGGCTTATGAAATCCACCTGTGCCACGTAGGCAAGGAAGTTAGACACTTGCCTTTGGGTAGGGGGGGAGGTGATGGGACAATGAGACCACCAAGACCTCCCTTCATGCCCACAGACTTGTTTTCAAGACCTTTCGGGAAGCTAAGAGGCAGGTACCTGAAGGATATGAAAGGAGAGGGTCTAGCCCCTTGCTGTGCTTGCCCACCATCAGAGGACCCTGACCACCAGGTGGGCGCCCACCACTGGAGGACCTTCGACCACCAGCAGAGATCACCTCTGGATCTAACGATGGTGAAATCTTTTCTCTTATTTCTTCTCTTACCTCTCATTTTCCTCCCTATCTCTGACTCTCTCGGCACATAAGACTAAATGTTGTAAGTTTATTAACCTGTTATATTCTGTGGTTTTGTGAAATCAGACACTGTGTTGTTGAAAATTTTGTCAAGTCAATATCCATTTCCATCCCCACTGCACTAAAAGTAATATTATGAAGTCCCAAAGTTATAATCTTTTGTAATTCCACTATCATTCCAAGTAAAGCTTTGTTTTTAGTGAAGCCTCTTGGTCATTGTTTTGAATCTTTAGTACCACACAGACAATTAAAAAGCTTGCCTTCCCCTTTTCCCGCTGAGTGTGAGGGGGCACACAGACTTACCATTAAATAGTGGCATAAAAGGACACAAAGGAAATCAGTTTTCTCATCATGAAAGGGACTTTGACACATGAGAACTGGGTGCTAGGTGGCATCTGAAATATTCAGAGCTGTTATATGACCTGGCAGAGTAACAAATATTTCCTTCCATATTGTATCAGTGATAACCTAAAATTCTAATTTTTTTCATATGCTACATATGCTTGCTACATGTATGTGATGGTATATATATGTTTATACATAGAATTACTGTTAGGAGACACTGAAGTGCCCTGTTAGAAGTACAAATGTTTGATGTTTTCTCAGAGGACATGCTGTCTCTTACAGGGAAATTACAGTCTGGTTTCCAACATTATTGCTGATAGGAAAGATTCCTTAACAACATAGTTTACAGAAAACGTGTTTACAAAGTTAGAGCTATAGCCCTGCACTTATTTTTTAAATGTTTCTGATTTGGCCATTTTGACAAAAGAAAAGTGGGCCTTAATTATTTAATTTAGCTTTCATTTAGATAGTTTCACGGTTTAGAATTTTGCTTTAGAAGATTGAATCATTACTCCCTTCAAAGCATGTACCACAGCTGTTTTTCCAGCACCACCATTTCTTGATAGAATTAATGTCACTGAACCACAGAATGATAGGGGTTGGAAGGGACATCTGGACATCATGCAGTCCAATCCCCCTGCTAAAGCGGGTCCAACTAGAGCAGGTTGCTCAGGATTGTGTCCAGGCAGATTTTGAGTATCTCCAGAGAAGGAGACTCCACACCCCGCTGGACAGCCTGTTCCAGTGCTCTGTCACCTGAAGAGTACAGAAGTTTTTCTTCATGTTCAGATGGAACTTCTTATGCTTGTTTATCCATACTGTATTTCATGGCAAAGCGTCATGATCACACCTGTGGAATATCATGATGACATTACCAGACTCTTCGGACGTCTTTTCTTTTTTATGTTTCATAGCAAATCTCAACTAGCTGGTCAAGACTACTGCTCAGCAGGTAGGATAAGTAGTGGTTAAGCAGTGCCTTTTTTTAGGTAAGATTAGATTGAGTCCATTGCTTTTCTGAATGTTCTTATCATATCCTTTCAACAGAATATCTTTTATAGAAAACACATACTCTTTATTCCTTTATGTGTCTCAAGGTCTCAGCAAATCAGGTGAAATTTAAAATCCTTAGTCCAGACTTCATTTTAAAGTATTTTCATGAATGCTTCATGTTGGACCAGCATATCTTTCAGACTATGGGTGGATATGGTACAGCTTATTCAATTAGTCATGTTTTATTACATTGCTTAGCTGTCATTAATATGTATTCGTACTCTCAAGAGTGTAAATTTGTGGTAATGTATAAATAAATATAAAGTAAAAAAATTACATTACTTTCTCAAATACAACATGTATACTGAATCAAAATATTTTTATCAAAACACTGAAATAAAATCTCCACTCTACGTCAGGATGGAAGTGTAATCCCTATTTTTACATTAAACTGTACTCAAGGATCCTGCCTTCAGAATACAGCTGAAAACACTGCTGATCTATTATGCAAAGAAAGTTTATAGTTAAAAGTATAGAACTAGCAGGAATAAAACTGTTTTATTTTGCTCATTTTTCTCATTGTTTATGATATGACTCAGAAATACATCCAAAATGCAGATCTTGCAAAATAAAGTCCTATTCTTGAAGTCATTTTCTAACCACAATCATAGTTTTAAGGTCTGAGGAAGATGGCCACCTAATAAAGCCCTTATTATTAGAAAAAGTCTCTTTGGTTAATGTTCATCTCAGGTATAATATGAATTCTTTAGTAAAAATATCCAGACACGAGAACATTTAAAAATAGTGGGTCAAGGTTATATGCAGGTTTCTGCTTTTAATGGTACTTACCCTGATAATTTCACAGTGCTGAATTGCATTATGGCCTAATGACTCTACTGCATAAGGTGAAATAATACAACATTACTGATCTTGTTCAAATTACTTACATGAAGATTCTTTAACCAGGAAAGACAGTGTGATTAAATTAATGGATTATAATGTGAATAAATAAACATCTGCAACAGGCCATTCATCAACAGCAAGCACAAAACCTTTGAATAACTTATATTCCACAAAAATCTGGTTTATAACGTAGTGTTGAGCTGTGCACAGACATTAATGTACCTTCCAAAACAGTCAGCTTTCCACATGGGAGGAAAAGCAGAATCTACTTCAAACACAAAAGCATGAAGTTTACTTTTCCGATCTACTCCACCTTTTCTTTTCAGTTTTACTAAGAATTCTCACATGACCTTCACTTGGGAAGCAGTTATCTATAATTGTTATTTTATTTCAGCATTATGCTATTATTTTCTTTTTGCAAGAATTAACATTAGTGTTGGTATTCAGCATTCTGTTATCACCTTCATTGCATGGGGTTGTGCATTTCTTAGAGAACATCTCTCCATCCTCAAAATTTGTGTGCTTTACCTTATGCTGGAGGCAAGTTCCCTGACACATTTAGGAAAACATTTTCAGAATTCTCAAGCATGGAAAGATGAAAGTGGTGTATTTTCTGATGAAACATATAATTTCTTACGCAGGAATGATTCAAAATATCTGAAAAAATAAAGAGCTTTCAAGTTAAATATGTACCAACATTCTTCTATAAGCAAGTATCACTTGGCATAGGGGGAACTGCTTTATATAAGCTATGTCTTGTGGGGTTTGGTGAAAAGTACTTAACTATAATTTTTTTCTTTTTAATAGTGAAAAAGTAAATATGATTCAGTACAATATTGCCTCTGGGCTATGGACTGTTATTGGTATCTTTCTTTTTTTTTTTCCACAGGTTTTAAAATCAGGAAAGGCTATTTTTAATTTCTAGTCTGAGTCCTGCAGGAGCAGAAATCAGTTTCCTTTGTTATTCTTGCATGAAAATAATTGTGTTTGAGACATAAGCTGTAAAAAGCATTTAATCTTATTTTCTAGATACAGTGATGGAGAGTATCTGCAAAGTAGTTCATGTGACACAGACATATCAACCGTCTTCCTTCAAAGTCTTTTTTAAGTAATAAAAGCTTGAAGGCATATAGTCAGCCTTCCCTCAAATCATGTTAGCAGCCAGAATAACAGCTACTTTTATCCCTATCCCTTCAGGTTACCTGCAGTGGGTCTTTTCTCTCTTGACTAATCTGTTATTGGAATAAGTAGTAAGGGTCATAACTGAGGGGAGAGAAAGGTTTATCACTAAAACAACTCAAGATCTGAATTAACTTCTTATTGAACATCTATGTAGGCCGCTGTTTCTCTGGCTATCTCTACGTGTCAGGTTAATATTGAAATGGCATTGCAAGTGATGTCTCTGAACTTACTGGTGTTTTTATATTGAGACACTATTTGAACAGCAACCCTTTGACTTCTGCCTTTAAATACTTTCAGTATTCTTTGCTTTTACTGAGAAGAAGAAAAATGTTCTAGGAAAAGATAAGTTTAATAACCTGTTGCAGTCCTTCTGAAATCACTGTTTGACAGAGCTTACGAAGTGTTTGTTGCGGTACTAACTCACTGACAGATCATATGTCTTATAGAGATCTTTGCAAAACTTCTTCGAAGAGTGACAGATTGGTATGTTAGAAGAGCTAAACAGTGTCAAAGAAATTTATGTTATACAAGTAGCCTGTTAGCGCAGTGTGAAATGGTAAGGAATATGTAGAAATATATCCTCAGGTCTATACCTGACATGTTCAATCATATGATATTTTATGATTCTATATATATGATATATATGATTAATATGAATACTACTTTAATGTATAAGGAGAAAAAAAAGTATAACATCAACTGATGGACCAAAAAACTATTTTCAGCATTCATTTTCCATTTTTGGTGGAAAGGCACTAATGAACTCATGAACATTTCAGTTTGATTTCCCCTTATTTTTCCCCTGCAAATAGAGGTTAACAAGAAAAATTAAGAGAAATATCCATTTTTAACTTTGTTTATCAACCAGTTTAGAAAGATATGTTTTCATTCAGGGAAAAAAGTCTATTTTCATCAGACATGTTTGTGACAATTGGAGTACTTTTGCAAGTAACTTTCATCTGGCTATCAGATGTTTACTGTATTAATGTACTGGCTAAGTGTAAATAGGAGACTGTAAGGGGAAAAAAAGATGGAGTTGGGCGACAAGGAAATATATAGATGTACACACTTCTTAGTTTGTGTCTCAGCACCCTGAATGCTCAACCCAGCATGCAGTTGCGATAATTTTGGCAGTGAATTTTCTGGTTGTTAATGATGGCTCAACTTATACATATTAGCATATGAGCATCCGGAAATCCTTAAAAACTTTTCTTCTTTATCAATTATACCTGATCAAATATTTACTACATAGACAGAACCACAGTGTTGATGTGATTTCTGTATTATCTAGAAAAAATACACAGCTCTTCATTATGATATATTTTCTTTCCTCTACATACTTGTTACACTAAGATAACTGAAAATTGAGTTATTAACTCTTAGTTATATTAGATTATTGTGTTTATATAGCTGAAACTTTCAAGTATACGCTTATGTCTCTGTGCATTAGTTTATTCCATTTTAATTCTCTCACTTACTTGAGTCTGGTAACGCTTTGCCTTCTCTCACATTATCAACCTTTGCACAAAGATACTGGGAATATGCTGGAACGTAAGAAACATGTATAATCTTTTAAATGGAATCAATATGTGCATTTCTACTTCCGTATCTTATTTTTAGAAAAGGATTTAAGTATAAAGTCTGCAGTTATGATAGAGTTGACTACAGTAAAAAGGTAACAAATCCTACAGTAATCAGATTACAAACTGGAGATAAACTGGAGATTAGCATGTCTAATTTGTCTTGTGATCCCCCACATTCATAATTTTAAAAGGCATTATTCGATACAATTGAAAAAGCTTCAAGGCTAACTGTTGTACTTTAGATCTGTAGTATATTAAAAATTAGATGGAGAGTAGGGAATAAAAATCCTTACTTGTTTACAATATTTTATTTGCTTTGTGAAACCAAAGATATTTTGAAACACATAATGATTTACTAAAATTGAGAGAGTTACAACTCTCCTTAGCAACTGTTTCATAAAGGATGATATTATTGGCATTGCTACTTTGTTGATATAAATAAAGCCTTCTCTTCCAATATTACAATATATGGGATTACTTAGTTATTAACACCCTTGAGTTATTTAGTTGTGTTTGAACAAAAACTTAACTGTGTGAATAGATACTCAAGCTCCAGATATCTAAGGACTTACTGTTCTTGTTGATGAAGATTATTATGACTGAATAAGGAAATAAACCTTATTTATTATGTTGCTGAGGGGACCTGATCCACGGCCAGCCCAGTCTGCAGTGGAGAGGCAGATCTCACAACACAGGGCGTTTTTCTGAGGCAGGGGAATGCCAGGGCAGTGGAGAGACTCACCAGGAGCCGGCAGCTCTCGCAGAAGACACTGACAGGGCCTGTGCATTTCCAGAGCAACGACAACCACCTCAGTGCCTGTAAAAGGTAGCCTAGAGAGAGCGAGCAACCAGAGCAGGCAGACCGTAGCTCATCAACCATGGCATGGTATGGTGTGACAGATTGCACAGTAGTCATCCTACCAATTCAAGAGATGAGTTCAACTGGTGGTCATCACCTTCTCAAGAGCTTAGCTATGGTATCCACGTGGTGGAAAGCCATGTCCTCTTCACTCACCAGAATGGAGGTGACAACCTAGACAGAGCTCCCACAAAACCATGTAGATATGCAGCTCTCAGGGCACAGAGACTGCCACAGTCTTTCACTGGTAATGGATGGTGGTAGTGAGAACAGCTGTCTGAGGTAAGACCAGGTGGATGACCTACTCAGCTGCGACAGGAAGTAGAAATGTTAAGGATAATCTCCAGAGAAGGAGACTCCACAACCTCCCTGGGCAGCCTCTTCCAGTGCTCCGTCACCCTCAGAGGGAAGAAGTTCTTCCTCATGTTCAGACAGAACTTCCTATGCTTCACTTTGTGCCCATTGCCCCTTGTACTGTCAATGGGCACCACTGAAAAGAGTTTGGCCCCATCCTCCTGACACCCACCCTTCAGATATTTATAAGCATTTATTAGGTCCCCTCTCAGCTTTCACTTCTTCAGGCTGAACAAGCCCAGCTCCCTCAGCCTTTCCTCATAGGACAGATGTTCCAGTCCCCTCATCATCCTTGTAGCCCTCCACTGGACTCTCTCCAGTAGCTCTTCATCTTTCTTGAAGTGGGGAGCCCAGAACTGGACAGACAGACCCTCCTCTTATGCAAGTCTGCTTCCCTCCTGGGGCCCAAGGTAAGGACATCACTACGAAACTTCCTGTTCTGGTGTGGCCCCTGGGCTATTACCCATTATTGCTCTTCCATGTGGCTGGCGGTGAGGCGGCAATGCATAGTCCAAATGCAGTCAAAAGAGACTTCAGGACCTTGGGACAGCAGGTGAGGAAATCTGAAGCACGGGTTATTTTTTGCTCTCTCCTTCCAGTTGTGGGCAGCAACACTGGAAAAACAGACATGCCCATTCTATTAATAAATGGCTCAGTGGCTGGTGTCACCACCGCAGTTTTGGGTTTTTTGATAATGGGAAGACCTACACAGCACCAGGCTTGCTGGCGCCAGATGGGATTCACCTTTCTCAAACAAGGAAGAGGGTCTTTGCTCACAAGCTAGTGGGGCTCATTGTCAGAGCTCTAAAGTATACTTGAAGGGGGAGGAGGGATAATATCAGGCTTGACCGTGAGAAGCTTTGGAATGACACACCAAGGTTAGAGTGAAGGGGTGCTAGCGAGGGCCCTCAGCCAGTTGCTCTGAGACATGCTGGCTATGCTGCAACACACTTGAAGTCTTACAGAGATGAGCCCCGGGCTCCTGAAGTAGCGTGCCGATAGGGAAACACCAGTAAAATACCTCAAAGGGATTAAGGGGTGTTCCTCTAGGAAAGTGGCATGGCTGACAGCCCAGCTGAAGTGCCTCTACACCAATGCATGCAGCAAAGAGGCAACAAACAAAAGGAGTTGGAAGCCACTATGATACTAGAAAGCTATGACCTAGTTGCCCTTACTGAAACTTGATGGCACAGTTCCCATGGCTGGAGTGCAGCTAAGGATGGCTACAGGTTGTCTAGAAGGTACAGTCGAGGAAGGAGGGGCGGAGGCTTTGTCCTCTACATCAAGAAATGGATTAGAGTGTGAAGAGCTGTCTCTGAAGAATAGCCACCAGCACATTGAAAGTTTATGGATAAGAATCAGAGACAGAGGTAACAAAACGAACCTTGCAGTTGGTGTGTACCATAGGACACCCAATCAAGGGGTGCCTATTGATGAAGCCTTCTTACTCCAGCTATAGAAGGCATCATGCTTACAGGCTTTTTTCCTGCTGAGGGACTTCAACCACCCTGACATCCGATGAAAAAGTAGCACGGTGAGCTGTAGGCAATCCAAGAGACTCCTAGAGTGCATTAAGGATAGCTTCTTAAACCAGATAATAGACAGCCCTACCACAGAGAATGTGATACTGGACCTGATGGTCACCAACACAAGTGAGCTAATTAGTGACGTCAAGATTGGAGGTAGCCTGGGCTGCAGTGATTACATACTGGTGGACTTTGCAGACCTGAGGGATAAGGGTTAGGTGAAGAGTAAAGTCAGGACCCTGAATTTTAGGAAAGCAAACTTCCAGCTCTTCAAGGAGTCAGTCAATAGGACCCCTTGGGAAACAGTCCTCAGGGACAAAGGAGCAGAACAGAGCTGGGTGAACTTTAAACATGCTTTCCATAGAGCACAAGAGCTCTTAATCCCCAGGTGTGAGAAATCAGGAAAGAAGGCAAGAGAGCAGCATTGCTGAGTTGAGAGCTGGTCAAACTAAATGGAAAGCAGAAAGTGTACAGGCAATGGAAGCATGGACAGGTATCATAGAATCATAGAATGATTTGGGTTGAAAGGGATCTTAAAAATCATCTAGTTGCAAACCCTTGCAATGGGCAAGGACACTTTCCGCTAGACCAGGTTCCTCAAAGCCACATCCAGCCTGGCCTTGAACACTTCCAGGGAGGGGACTTCCACAGCTTCTCTAGGCAACCTGTTCCAGTGCCTCACAACACTCATGGTGAAGAATTTCTTCCTTATATCTAATTTAAATCCACCCTCTTTTAGTTTAAAGCCATTAGCCCTTTTCCTATCACTACATGAACTTGTAAACAGTCCCTCTCCAGCTTTCTTGTAGATCCCTTTCAGGAACTGGAAGGCTGCTATAAGGTTTCCCTGGACCTGGGAAGAGTATAGCGACCTTGCCCAGTTGTGCAGGTTTGGAGTCAGGAAGACCAAAGCACTGCTGAAGCTGAACTTGTCAAGGGATGCTAAGAATAATAAAGAGGGCTTTTACAGGTATGCCAGCCAGAAAAGTAAGATCAAAGATGAGCAAGACTGGCAAATTGGTAACAATGGACAAGGTGAAGGATGAGGTAGTCTACAACTTTTTGCCCCTAAGCAGAAAGTTGCTAAGTTACTCTCAGAGGTAAGAAAGGGGCATTCAGGGACTACTTTCTCTAAACGCAGGACTGAAAGAAGTGACAATATCCTCTTTCTTGCAAGAAGCAGAGAAAGGATAAGTTGGTTATATTTGCTGGTATTTTGAGATGTTTTCATGATGAAAAGTAATTCTGGTGATGGGAGAAATAACGGTACCATGGTTTCCTAATGTGCAAACCTTCTCTTTCTTTAATTTTTTTCCTTCATTTTCTGCAATGCTAGAGATTTGCAATATTAGTGATCATGCAGATCTTTATATATTTCAAGACACCGATTGCAATATTCTGCATAATATTAACATTATTCATAATATTAAACAGTAAAGCGAAGATCTCATCAATGCTGCAGTAAATTTGAAATAATGTAGACCTATTGATTTTAAATTGGGCCAACTGCTCCTAGGCATAGGTTAGATTAATATCAAGAGCATCACTGACTCCTGGAATATTCTGCATTCATATCAGTTTCAAATGAGGCCAGATTTTGCCTGATATGTTTTGTAGATTAAGAGGAGGTAGTATTTTAATATAATATTCATCTATTTCTCTGCAGTTAGCATCTAATTTGACCTTATGCCATTCATTTGCTTCCTTCCGGTTTTACTTCACTTCTTTTTATGTGTCTGCCAGAAAAATCATCTCTTGAATGAGTGGAGAAATCAGAGTCTAAGGTTAGAAGTGGTATGTCACAAAAATCCTAAAACTTGGGGATTTAAACATCAAATCAACAGTTAGATGTATTTTAAGATACCATCTGGTAGTTTTGTATATATCAACACAAATTTTGATATTAAAGGGAGTATTTATTAAGCAATTATGGTTATCTCAAAGCATTATTACTTCACTAGTAATGATGAATTACATGAAATGGAGATTATTAAGCAGCATCCATTTGTGACACTATACTAGCAATTATTTGTTCTTTTATGTTTAATGGCTCTCATATTAAAGTTAACAGACAAAGCAAAGATTTTGAATGACTTAGAAACAAATAAATTACCTTAAACTATGAAACAGGAAGCATTTTCAAATATACCGAAGTACCATAAGCTTAAAAATATTATTTTTTAAAAGGGGTCTTTTTCTCAGCTGCACATGTACCTGCTCCCTTTTACCAGAATAAAGATGCACCTTTCATAACTGCTAAAAGACTGTTCCTGAATTATGAAACTAATTCTTAGAAGTTCTTCATCTTAAGATGAATGATTCTTTATCTCCTGTCCAAGACTGTGTGCCTTGAAACGATTGCTTCTTCCAACGCTACCAAGCCATCTTAAAAGTGATTTTTCCTTTTTCCTGTCATAATCTTGAAATTGTTAACTAGTTGTCTTCAGAATGGTTTTGAGAATAAACTCAATGAAGATATAAGAGTTGAAAAGTTACCAAATCCTGTATTGCCTTATCTACTTTTTAAACACCTATCTTCTAAGGTCAAATCTGAAAATCTACATTCCATGCATTATACAATGGAAAAGCTAAGTACCAAGGAAAGATAGTTCGTAGATATGGATGTTGAGCATAAGAACATACAGAGCTAGATGGATGGTAAAACTATGCACAAGGCGTGTTTTTTATATGCATGTCACCTGGGAGGTTGAGGCTACATATAGTATCCTATGGCTACTGCTACATATAGTTGCCATATTTCTTTACATTACATAGTAAAGAAATAGGTCAGCAACTGTTCTCTACCCCTGGGAGCCAGTGGCAAGGAATGGCTAAAATCCTTACCTTCTAGTACTTTTCCTAAACCATAATGGCCTCATCCATACATGCAATCCCCCACATCATGCCCGGGAAGTGTGTCAAAGTGCTAGTTGATACAAGTATAACACATGCCAGGGAACAAATATACTGACAAATAAATGACAGAGATGATCATCTGCTGGGATTTGCAGTTTACTAGTATCTACACAACCTAAGTGATTCAGTCAGTGCTGCATAAATGCCTTTCCATCTGTTCTAATGAGGATCCTTGTTAATTAAAAACACTGGAACTATTCTTACAAAGCTCAAGCTGGGAGCACTGTTTTATTTTTCATTTTGGTGCTGTTGCAAGAGCAAGATGTGATGCGGATGGAGGAAAGGCATTCTCTGATAGATGACTCTATATAGGAGACTCTGGGAATCGTTGTTAGCAGCAGTATAAGCAGAAGGCAGGCCCCTATCGTAAATATTTGAAATTGAATTTCCATAATAGTGGAAATATTTTTGAGAAGCACTACATGTGGAGGGAAGAGATACTTGTGTTTATCTGTATTGACACCATTTGGACAGAATATAAAGTCTGTGTGGCAGCAAGACTGCTGCTAGGGCTGATGAAAGATGCTGGGGTAGGGCTTTACCTTCCTAATGTAAATGACTAACAGATACCAGATAAATTGCATACTTAAAGCATTCCTCTTTCTCCTACAGCTAAAAATGGAAGCTTACAGTGTCTAGGTCACATAATAGATATATGCACTGTAGATACCTAAAGTTAGCTGATATGAGTCCCAGATGATATGTTGTATAGACATGCTCATACTATAAGAATCTGTTTCAGTAGTATCTAACCAGACTACTTAAGCTTCTACATTACTTTATAGGCGACTAAAATAGGTAAAATGTGGGTTTGGGCATTTTCTTTCTCACCTTAAGTAAACGTAATATCATATGACTTAGCATTTCTTTTTTTTTAATGTGAATTAAAATATAGGACTCTTTGCCAACTATTTATTCAACAAATAACTAGCTTCCAGTCACTTCCCTGAATTTTAATTTGTTAAAGTACATTAACATTAATATTCATATCCTCTATTTAATAAAAACAGCAAAAAAGGCATCACAAAAAACCCCACAGTTGTACTAGTCAAAACTATGACTAAAATTTATTTTAGTCTTATACTCCTCCACATACTAATTGAGAAATTTAAAAGGCAGTAAGTATCCAGAATGCTTTCAGAACCAGCTTCCTGTGGACCAAGAAATAAAAATACGTTTTAATAGGGTTGTTAACCAACAAGTTTTTGCATGACTAGTTTCCCAAACAAAGATAATTCAAAATTAACAAAGCTGCTCATTATTCTTTTCCTCCAAGAACCATACTACACGTCCTTTGAAGTCTATCAAAGTATCAGAGAGAGGAGAAGTGCTGAAGGGTGCCTTGGGTTTGGAAAAAGCACAATTCTGTAGACACTAATACACAGTACACATAATATGCTGGAGAAGTTTAAACTATTTCTAATGATCATCTGTGCTGGTAACCCAAACTGTGCTTCCCTAATTTAAATGTTCAGGAACTCTTACATGAAATCTCTGCTGACAATTTTATTTCTTTCATTGTGAAAATTCTAGTTCAGTTATATTTCCTGATCTTGATTGTGCCAGCCCGACCTGAGTTACAGAGATGAAAACCAAGTCACCTGAGGAACATTAATAGCCTGGAAGAACCCTTTAGAATGGTTGACAAATATAAGCCTTTTATCATAGACAAAGGTGAACATGGCACAATAGTTCCTTGTAATTAATGTTGTTTCCTAGGTCATGATTAATAAAGCTGATGACAGTAGTGCTGCTCAACAGACAGACATAGCATAACAGCTGAAATAACTACTCCTAATACTCAGAAGTAGGTCATATGCATCATTCGTTATTGTTTTGTCAGAGCAAGTGCTTAAATATTACCTTTGTGCAAAAGCAAAACAAAATATAGCAAAGAAAATTCAGGACCAGGAAGCAAAAAACCAGACTTTCCAGGACAACAGATGATTGTAATAAATGCAGACAGCTATAGTGGAGATATCTATGAATTGCTCATCTGCATTCTGTATATAATTAGTTGAAAGTAACATCTGTAAAGAGTAATTAATCAGCTTAAAGAATGACAGTGCTTGAGGCTGTCTAAACCAAGCTGGGTGGCTCATGCTTTATTTCCCTTCACCTATAGTAAAAGAAAAGTAGAATAATCAGCTCACCTCCAGACATCAATGCCATAAACAACTGTGATTACAGGAGATTAACCTAACCCATAATCTCTTCTGACAGAAGAGTCCTTAACATTATTTAACCAAACTAAAAAGTAAGAACTAAGTGTTGCCCATGTTATTTTGTCTTCTATTTCCACAAATCAATATTTTAATATGCACATTAAGTTTTTCTGCATACAGTGCAGGTTTTATATTTTTCAAAGATGAAATCGAAGAAACTCCTCTAGCTATACACACAGCAGAACAGATTAGAAATCTTCCTCCCACAGAGATTCCAGAACAACTTCTACAGATACTGCAGATTTTCTATTTAATCTGCACTAAATTGAAAGTGGCTGTACTATGTCCTATATAATTAGATATACAGTCTCAGTCTTCATCAGATATGCCTGTAGGAAGTTGATTTGATTACTTTGCAAAGTATCAAAATTCAATTTGACCTCTATAACTTTTGATAGAGGGGTGAATGTTGGAGATCTGGAAATGAGAATATATTTAATGGGTTTATAAACATCACAAGGCATGTGCAGAAACATGACATGAGTAGGAACTTCAGAGGCCAACGAGTTCCTTGGGATAACTGCCTTTCAATAAAGCTTTCAGTTGCAGTGCACGAGCACTGAATTTTAAATATGTACATGAGTAAGAAATGATTTATTTACTATGAAAAATAATAAAAAATCTAATAATGAGAACATTCATGGAAAGGTACAAAATGCAATATGCGATATGGTAGTAGATTCTCATTTCATTAAATTTTCTTAAAAAGTTGAAGCTGAAGTCATGAAAAGCAGGACATACGACCTAGCTTGTTTTTAGTCCTCTTTCCTGTAAGAAACTGAATTACATGCATCCACTTTCTGTATACATTTATTATTACTATTAACATACATTTAACTTACTGTATTGTTGGTGCGGTTTCTGTGCAACACAAGTTAGTTGTACACAGTGCAAGTGTCAGGTTAATTAGGCCGCATTTGTGCCTTCAGTTCACCCATACAATTCACTGAAAGTAATTGGGAGCTGTACTAATGAATCAAGGCAAGAAGTTAACTTTAAGTCCTGTGGCCTTCTGGAGCATTGTGGAACTGCCAGTTTGCATTTGGGGACATCTCCTTGCTTTTGGTATTCTGTGAAAGGACTGATAATTTGAGGTATAAAGCAAAGGTTTGTTTCCATGATACTGACTGCTGAGTATTTCAGAGTACTTTTTCTGTCTAAACAAAGGGTACTATTTGGTCATCCTAACTTGTGGGTAGTCCTTCCAAATTACAGGGTAGATTTTATCCTTGCCCTTATTTGCACTTTGTGGGCAACTATGCCAGAACTTACAGGCAGAATTTGACTGATGTCCAGACATAGCAAAAAAGAAAAATCCTGTAATCCAGAAGCAGAGCAAACAGAAAAAAAAAAAAAAAAAAAGCCAA
>Ga0065711_1003379_pt1 | contig 29242 bp, 25 predicted proteins | sample Hoacrofraction12_FD_59098 | JGI IMG/M metagenome (GOLD analysis project Ga0065711, IMG submission 59098) | Hoatzin crop microbial communities from Cojedes, Venezuela - Epithelial fraction 12 v2 (version 2) | ecosystem: Host-associated > Birds > Digestive system > Esophagus > Crop | place... | reverse complement strand
TTTTTTTTTTTTTTTTTTTAATTGACTTTATTGTCAAATTTCAATCTTTGGGGGTTTTTTTCCTCCTAAAACCATACAACGTGTATCCATCTCACTAATTAGAGCTTTTCTGTCCTTCTGTTTATTAGGGTACTATCCTTGATTACACTATAGTTTAAATTACTCGTGACTATTTTAGACTCTTACTGTCATGTGGATTAGAGCTTGGTAATGTTTAAAAATAAACATTGTCTAAAAAACCTGGCAGATCTTTGGCAAAATGAGGTTGATTGTCGTACACATGAAGTCACCTGGAGTGACTACAAGTCTTCCATTCCTTTTAAGGGGAGCATCCGTCATACACAAAAGTCCAGTAATTCTTATTTCTGTCGCAGAGATGGTACCCATTGCAATATCTGAATTAGCCTGCTATTGCACCTTTGCCGTAGAGAGTGAAGTTGAAAGCGGTTGGCAGTTCTGTGCTCCAGAGGGACAGAAAGAAAAGGGTAATGAATTCTCTTTAGGCATGGACACAAAGCCAGATCTGGATTTATAAGGAAGTAACCTTATGTGAAAATAACATCCCTTTTGTAGAGTTTCATCGGCATAAACTGAGATGTTGCAGAAGGGTGAGGAAGAGTTTTCAGCGTATAAAAACTAAGGTAAAGGCTTTGCTACAATAATATATGCCAACTCCTGCTATTGCAGGCTTCAGAGAGAGAAGTATGAATGGAAGAATGTGGAAAAGAGGATAAAATTCTGGTCAACAGCCATGCATAAAAATTCACCTTAAGGTATTATTATTTTCTTCTTATTCATAGCATGGCCGGACCCCCCTGCATCTTGCTGCCCACAAGGGTCATCTCCATGTTGTCCAGGTTTTGCTGAAGGCTGGCTGTGACCTGGATATTCAGGATGACGTAAGTAGATACAGCCTTCTTGCTTGGGGTGGGGGGGAAAAGGTAATTTGCAAATAAGAGTAGACCTTCACTTCTTTGAAGTAGGATTAAATGAAAACGAAATGTCTCTCCGTATTTTCTGATTTGGAGATGTAACCTCTAATTTGGAGATGCAAAGCTGCGTGGGAGACAAAGTAAAATGCGGTGTTTTCCAATGAATCGTTTGGTCCTCGTGCTCAAGAGCTCTTTATAAGAGCTCTGGTTGCGCCAGGCTGGTGTAAGTAGCAGTGAGAGTCATCGTCTGCCTTTTGGTGCAGAAGTGAAGTAAGAGCTTGCCGTACCACACGTGAACCCACTGGAGGATGCCAGGTAGGGGACACCATCCCTTGCGGTGTTTGCCTGAAGTGGGAGATGCTTTTTGTGTAGACGCATGCCGCGGCGTGTGGAGCATGGAGCAGCTGCCCGGAGCACTGTGTGGCGTCGCGGGGGAATCGTCCCGTTGGCAGCCGCGCTGGGTGCGGGGTGGTCGCATCTGTGAGGCTGTCGTGTGGCAAAGAATCAGCACGACAAAACCAGCTTTGAATTTAGCATTTGTTTCCATTTGGTAAAATATGTAAGTTACTGGAATTTCTCAGCTTTCCGTAAGAATAGTTCTCACCTTCGACCAGGCTTTATGGCACGTTGGAGTGACTGGTAACACGGTTTTAATTACCTCCCTCTGATGAACGAAGGTGTGGACTGAAATGTGTGACAGCGGTTGAATAACCATGACTTCTTCAGACTCGTTGCGAACTTCTGATAGCACGCTGGAACAAGTTTGAGGAAGGATGGCTGTTGTTCCTCTGTAATAAATAAGGTGAAGATTCTTCAAAGGACCTAGAGGTCCAAAGGTGGTTAGTAGAGGCACCAGTATGACTATTAAAAAGACAATGGGAATGTCTAGGTGCCTTTTGAAAATCCCCTTAGGTATTTGTTTGCATCTAGAGAGCCTTAAATATCTATAGAAATTGGAAAACTGGTTTCCTTCTCTGCATGAGTAGCTGCTTCCATGTGAGACGTGAGCAGTCTGTCTGACAAGCCTAGGACTGGGGTACTGGTGCAGCCAGCTTTCTACTGGGAAACTTGTTTTTCTAGGGAGAAACTTTGTTTCCTGGGCTCTTTATTCTTTCCATGTGCCCGTCTGTGAAACCGAGGAGGATTTGCAAGTGTAATGGGAGTATCAGTGTATTCAGATGTATCCTGAGTATGTTTTTTCGACTTCTCACAGCAAAAATGAATCATCAGGCATTTAAGACAAAATTGCAGGTACTTTACAAGTACAGTCAGTTTTCCTGAGAAAAGCAAGTTGCTGCTCTAAGAATGCAAGAACTTCCACTGATTTGCTCAAATTGGGTTTCTGTGAAAACTTTTTTTTTTCTAGTAAGTCTGGGGTTTTTTTAATCCTCTAGGAATAAAATCTAGGTTGTTTATATGTAAACGTGATAGCCATAATGGAAAAACAGTAAATCGGTGTTTAGCATCATTTTAGTTTAGCGAAGAGTCTGCACTGTAGCAATATTTAGCTTGGAGAAGACCTGTTTCACTTGCCTTGCAAGCTTCTGTGGGGGGCTTTGTTCACAACAGCTGAACACCGCTGCTAACTGTGGTGACTAATCCGAACAGAATAGATGCATGCTTGATTCACAGATGTTTCTTTAAAATGTATTTTGCTTTTAGCTCCATATTTAGTACCAGGAATTTGGTTAGGGTTGAGGAGAGCCTCAGGAGTTGCTGCTGAGTCTCAGAGGGGGTGTTTGGATTTGTCTCGGGAGGAGGAAGGCTAAGACTCCAGGTGAAGATTTTTTTGCTTGTGAAAGGTATTAACTAAAATATTTCTGCTTTCCTTCTACATAGGTCTTCACAGCAGGTTCTCTATTTATGGTTTCTCCTTATATAATTCATTTTTACACATTATTTATCTCCCACAGAATATGTTCATGTTCTCTTTCAGATGCACTCTATTGATTACACCTTTGGTCACTTTTACTGTGTGCTTATTTGGCAGTGAAGGCATCTTAGTTTCAAGTGTTGATTAACATCTGTACATTTCATTGCTGTTTTTCAGGAATGCAGATTTAGGTTCAGAGATGAAATCGCTCACGAGTGTGGGGAGTATCATATTTAATTGAAAAGGAAATTACTTAGTTGATTTTTGTCTGTGGCATTGTTGTGATAACACAAAAAAACTCCAGGTTCTAAAAAGATGACCTATATTTTATTTTTCTGAATAATGAGAGAAACCTAAACACATTTTGTTTCAGAGTTGACTAGCTAATGAATGAGTGCAAGACTAACTTCATCTGCCACACGATAAGCGGAAACTTAAAAGTTGCTAAATTTTGTGGAGAGATTGAAACACTCACTTCGTGTTCTGCAGCTACATTCTTTAAAACAGGCTGAGACCCATAAGAATTAGTTGAAGAATGACCTCCAGTGGCCTGGAGTGGGATTATTATGAATTTCAGCCGGTCGAGTCCAGCTCTGTAGAGTATGCGACTCCGGGAGCTAACTCCTTTCTTCTCCCTGCCAATACTGAAAACTCTTACTGGGATCCCAATGCCATCTCTGAATGGTCCATGAGTGTCCATACAGCACACACCTCAGAAGTAGTCAAGGAGAAGGTTGTCCCGGTGAAGGAAACCAAGGATGAAAAAGATAAGAGAAACCAGAAGAGAAAGGCTAGGAAGGAACCTAGAAGATCAGAAAGAGAGAAGGAGGTTAGAAACCTTGCGCATCGACCCTGCCTTGAGCTTGACGTCTCCCGTGGCTGCATGCTGCGAAGCCTGGGCCTGGCGGTCCAGCATGGCTGGGCTCTTCTGCGGTGCATGACTGCATGGCGGGCTTCGCGCTGGGTGCTCCGCATCAAGTTCCCTGCCCCGTACGCACGCTCTGAAAAGCTAACTGGGAAAACAATTTAATTTAAAACCAAGGCCTCAGCCTCCAAAACTTCCCTTCTGGAAGCTGCAGTTTAGTTTAAGAAGCAGAAAATTAATTTCAAATGGAACAATAACCCAGGCTTCGTAATCATTTCTAGCTGAATGTAAATATACGAAGTGGCTTATTCCTGTACTCCCATTTCAGTCTCATTTAAGCTGTAATTTGTTTTGTTCGTGACTATTTTTTTCATGCCTTGATCACTTCTGCTGGTCATGCATCATCATTTGTCGTTCGGAGTGAAGTTGTTACCGTGTGTCCTGATGACTGCCCTTCTTTAGCAAAGGAGGAGGAGAGCAGCACAGGGATGCTGAGAAACACCAGGGCACGCGCGGCTGCCTTTGGGTACAGCTGCTTCAGGATATCCACGTATGCTTGTATGCTCCAGTATTTAACACTTAGTTATATTTGAATTTTAAAATATTTTTAGCCATCCACCATGAATTTAGTGGTTTGATTTCATAGTATAAGACTTTGTGAGTGCCACCCAGCTCTTTGTGTCAGGGATTGAACGCGTGAGTTTTTGCTGGTTATTTTGGTGCAATTCTCCTGTAATGAGACAGATTGGTGATTCCTGACAACATGGAAAGACAGTGAGGAGGCAAAGTGTGACACTGGAGAGGGGCTTTAAAGGAGATCATGCAACTGATGGGCACTCTGGAGAATAGCAGTGTGCAGCAAAAAAAAATATGGTAGTCATAGTATTTCTTAAATCAGAGAAAGGAAAAAGTAATGTGTATTACAAACTAGGGTAAACCAAATCTTATTAAATTTGGGCAGTAGAGTCTTCATAGAGACTCTAGTAACCCAGGACAGCTGGCAAAAGTACTAGTATCTACCTGAAACCCTTTTTTGTAAGTTGCTTGTGTTGTTTCCTTTCCCTTGGGGTGAACTTCAGGTGTAAAATAGATGCCTATCCAGTTCCCAGGTGCCTGATCCCAGTGGCTGCAGCCACTGCTTTACGTTAGTCAGCGAATGAAGAGACTCGAGGAGGTAACTGCAAACACCAGGACACTGAGCAAGCGCCACCAGCCTAGCCAGCACAGAAGTGCTGAAGGGAAGGGGTAATGCCAAAATCCACGGAGAAGGTCCAAGTTTAAGTATCTGCTTTTCTTCAGGATGCCCAGCCTGTAGCCCTCTCCCGAAGGCAGGCATTTAAGCTCTCTGTGACGATCACGGTTTCACCCTTTGGAAATGAACCTGTTGGTGCTGGGCCGTGCTGTGCGTCAGCCCCGTCGCAGCAGAGCGCGTGGGGCGTGCTGTCCCGCACCCTCTGCACAGGGGATGCTGGTTCCCATCCCTGCCTCCCACCGGCATCTCCCTCTCTCTAGCCCAGTGAAGGCAGGCGTTTTCCTTCAGCACAGCAGCACTCCCATGGCAAGACATGCTGGGCAAGCGCCGTCATCTCGGCGAGAGTGCTCGCAGAGTGAGAGGAGGGGAGACGGCTGCGGCAGGGCTGGGCACGGGGTATGGGATGACCTCCTCAGTACCACCATGGCTGCGGTGCCCTGTGGTGGCATGAGAGCCGAGGTGTCCAGGGCATTGAAGTGGAAACGACCAAGCTTGAGTTGCTTTCAGGGCTAAGCAGCAGCTGAGGAAGGGGATTTAAGACGCCCCACTGTAGACTGAGGTGCCTTAATTCTACCAAGCCTTGCTTAAGCACCTAAGTGTCTTTTTGTTTTCGGGTCCATCTCTGCATTTAGGCAGACTCTGTTGTTTCTGTCAAGGTCACATCTGCATGACACAGCGCTGGAGTTATCTCTCTGCATTTCTACTGATCTGCAGTCTGTTACTAAGGCATAAATCACGAATAGGATCGTAAGTTGTGCCCAACATAATAGTCTGGGCAGTTAATATGAACTTACTGCAATTTCTCTCTGAGCCTCTGGAACAGCCCCTTAATGCCTTGCTAAAGGCAGAACTCCGGTGAGTGCTTTCAGAGACAGTTACTTTAGCAATTAATAAAAAGATATGTGAGTCAGTGATTACACTGTCTGAAAATTCATGCTGTGAAAAAAATATAACTCATCTGTTTAATCTGACTCTGTAAGAGGCAAGAGAGGGGTTTGCTTCTCTGCTAACGGGGAGGCAAGGCAGGTTAGAAACATTGCGGTGCAGGCAGTGTTATTTATAGGTGGGCTATGCTGGGTCACTCCATGGCTCACACGCAGACACCATCGCAAGCTGATGGTTCAGCTTCCACAGTGCCTTGAGCCGTTTAAGGTTAATGTGTGTGCTGGAGCCCAAGGGAATGGTCGACCAGGTCCTGTCCTGAGGGCTGAAGGGCCTGGGAGTAGCAGGGACCTTCACCAGGACATTGATCCCTGCCATCTCTTCCCTAGGAGGTGCCTCAGTCCAGCTGAGGCAGGGTTTGAGATATCCTTTGACACTCCTTGTTATGTGGATCGGGTATTTATTTCCCTGGTCAGGATGCTGGGTGGACCTTACTCGTAGATGCTTGGCTTTCCCCATGCTTGTGTAGGGAAGATGCCAGCACCAAACCCCACACCTTCGGCAGGAGGCACCTCAGCCTGCCGTCTGCAGGACTTGCGTCGCTTCACCTACCCAGGCTTCCATTTCAGGGACCAGAATATGGTACGAGAAAAAGCCTGGGCATGGCTGAAGCCATCCCAGGGCCACTCTGCAGCCCTGGCAAATGGACCCCCAGCACACGGGCTAGGGTCCCCAGGAGAGACCTGTGCCTGCAGCAGGGAGGTGTGCTACCCGCTTCCCAGATATGTGTTTGTTTTTAATTTACCTGAGATGTCATTAGAAGTAGCTGTCATATCTACAAACCCCAAAAAGCTGAATGGCCTTTGACCTCACTACAATTACTGTGACGGGGTTGGGCTAACGACAGAACAGCCCTGGGTTAAACTGGCTCAGCGAAAAGATCCTTAATTACAGACCAAATCCAGTATAATCCGTTCCTGCCCCCAATTTGGTCTTCTCCACGGTCAATTTTCCGGGCCATAAAGAATTTGGAACCAACCATTCATTGTTCAGGCTCCATCCATCGCAATGGCAGATGTCATCTCCTTTTAGTCTTGATTATATTATCGTCTGTAGTTCTGCTGGTGCAGCAATACCAGTTGACAGGGATAGGTTGATGGGTTACTTTCCACTTCTTGGTAGTCAGATAAAGTGACCTTTGTACTGTCCACGTTACCCCTTGCTGCAGCAGCAGTAGCTGTGCCAGTCATCCGTGCCACGCGCTGTGGAAAGGTCGTTAAGTTCTTCCCCGGCTTGTTAGCAAGCAGATTTCTGTGCAGTAGTGGTTACTGGAAACTATCTGACACTTGGGCTTGTGAGATGGTATATTCTGGACATTTTTCATAACAATTTTGTTATCTTTAAATTTGGAATAAATACGCAAGTCCAGAGAACTTGCAGTGCTGTCAGTTTTCCAATACTTCATGTTTTTCTGAAAGTCCCAGTTCCTGGAACCATTATTGTCTGTGTTCAAAATCTCTTAAAATACATTTCCAGTCTTAACAGGGACAAGAACAAAGTAACAATATGTGACCTCTAGCGACAAAACATAGATGGCAAATTTAAAAAAAAAAAGCCCTCAACACAATTTTTAAAAATCGGCTTCATGATTATAAGGCAGTTTAATGATTTACTGGTGGTGGCAGTTAGCATTACAAGGGTTACTGACAGGCCGTGGTTGGCAGTGCTCATTTTTTTCACTTATGGGTTAATAACTATTTTGGTGTCATTAGCACAGAAGAACCCCACCAAGAGGAATTTTAAAATCAGCTGCTAATTGCCCTTGAGAACAAATTATTCAAATTATCCAGTTATCTAAAGTCTTGTAGACTGTAGGACACAATATACAGAAATTCCTCTAGTTTTAGTATTTAATAAAATGTGGTGTTATCAGATGAAGATTTGTAGCGGAGGAAGCGTGTGTCTGTTTAGGACTAGCGTCCTGCAATCTCTGTTTCCTCGGGATACACTGCCTATCTCTGCCCTGCATGTGTTTTTGGTGGCCATTATCTAGACAAGCAGAAGTGGATTGAATTCCCACGCCGTTTATTCATCCCCCAAACAGGCTGTGTGCGGCTTTGAAGCCGCTCTGTGCCTGGACGCAGGCTGTGCTTCAGCACTGCGGGTTCAAAGCAACTTCACAGGAAAGCCAAGACCGGCTGTCGTGGCAGCAGTGGAGCTACTGCAGCTCATTTTCCCACCAGTTGGTGTCTGACGTCCCTACACGCCGCTGCGTAAAGCCTCCCATTCCCCCTCTCTTATCACAGTTTCATCAACACAAAAATATATAGGTAACCCCCGATGGGCAGGGCCCGTAGTTTGCGTCTCCCTAGTTTCTGGAAGGCTTGAGGAAAATGAATCTTAGGCTCTCCAGCTCAGCAAATGAGTTCAACAGTTGTTAGCGGGGAGATAGGTGGGCAGTCAGACCAGATGACCACAGCAGCATAATTTCTTTTGGAAACTTGGCCACAGAGGAAATAAACTGATGTAAGAAACTTGCTTGTTGGCTGCTACGTGGCAGGTCAATGAGAAATGAAAGTTGTTTGGACCTCAAGATCGCTCAGTCGCTGGATGAAATAAGTTGATGGTTTTGCAGTTGTCTTCATCATAACATCTCCTCCACTCTTAGCACTAGTTGGTAAACTTCACTAGAGGTGCTGGAGAAACCGATCTCATCTCGTGCTCCTTATCCTAAGCAGGGCTGATGTAGCAGTCGGAGCCACAACAGGAGAGCCTCATGCAGTTAGTGTGAGCGCTGGATGGTGCGTTACGACAGCTTGTAATTCCCTTTAGCTCCCTCCAGATACTGGTGATTGTTAGACACCTGGTGCCAAACGGGTTAGATGCGCTGCCTTCTGATGCTGCCGTGTTCTCAGAACGCTTCAGCGCTGTGTATGGGATTGTGATGACTTGCACCCTTCTGTAAACAGCTGGGTTGTAGCTCGCTGATACTTTCAGTGTCTTCATTAATCTTGGAAACTTTAATGATAGCTGTTTATGGGGACTGTTTCTAAAGGCAGCTTGGATTTAACAGTACGTGTGTTGAAGACGCAGCCCATGTGTGTGTGGTACGGGTTGGCACTGAGGCAAAATGAGGTGGGAATGGTACCGATTACCGATCTGCTTCTTTCTGTAGGGCGATCAGACAGCACTGCACCGGGCTGCTGTCGTAGGGAACACCGACGTTATAGCAACTCTGATTCAAGAGGGGTGCGCTTTGGACAGACAAGACAAGGTAACAGGCAAAAGCAAAGCTCTGTGGGAGGGCACCCTTGCCAGCCAGTAATATTAAGATCTCAGAGAGAAAGTTACGGTTTATACACCTGAGTAACTGTCTGATTCTTTGAAAGTAATTGGAACAGTTAGACTGAAACAAGCTGTACCTTCTCTGTAATACAAATTACTGATTTAGGGTTTTTTATATATCAGGGTGATAGTTTTTTATTGAAGACTCTGGTCGCAGCTCATTGAGGGAGGAATTTAAGAAATGTACAACCCTACTATGCCCTGCACAAAACACTGCAGAGTTTCCCTTGATTATCCCAGAAACTGAGGATCCCAGGCTGTAAATTTGGTTTGGGAGTAAAATACAACTAATTCCAAGTTCCAAACAAAAGAAATAACAATATTTTTAGCCTCTTCTAAAAATAAAGTAGAAAATAAGCTAGAAGGAAAGGAAAATGATTTATTTTTAAAGTGAGCGGGTGGGGCGTTCTGAATGTAATGTTACTCCACCTGTGGACACAGCACCCTAACCTTCTCCTCTTGTGTGTGTGTGCTCTTCAGGATGGGAACACTGCTCTACATGAAGCTTGTTGGCACGGATTCAGTCAGTCTGCCAAAGTGCTCGTTAAAGCAGGAGCCAACGTTCTTGCCAAGAACAAGGTGAGACCCATGCAGGAGGAGCTTTCAGTTCTGGTGAGACATGGCTCGTTCCCCGCACTGGAGATTTCTGACCACGGCATTTCTCAGTGGGTGGAGGACCACCTCCTGGCGGGACTTTTTTCTTCTTTTTTTGCATGTATTACGCCTGGATGGTTCCTCCACAGACACTAGGAAATTCATCTTTTGTCAGCTGATGCAGGAGGAACTCAATAGCACGTTGAATGATACAGTAATTCTGGCTGAGGAGCACTGCAATTCCTGCGGAAATCTCCACAGTGCTCTAATTTATACTGAGTGGATTCACTGTGACTGCTGTGATTTAAAATGAAAATGAATTGTGCTAATAGGAAAATAGCATTCAAAATGCTCTCCCCCCCCAAATTAAACAGCCAAATTAATGTAAGCTGCAGTGGGGAAGCAAATAGTTTATCTTTGTTATAAAGCTCTTGCTAATATAGGAGTGTAGCCTCTTGCCAAAATCTTGTAATGAACCTGGATTATCTTCCTTTTAGTATGTATAATACCTTGAGAGCAGTTTAGAGGAAAGAATAACAAAGCAAGGGGTTTTAGTTCCACTCTAATTGTGATACCTGTGGGAGACTTGTCTTCAATTCACTAATTCAGAAGTTACTGGGACAGCCTAGGAAACGGTGGTAGCAGCCTGCGGTGTGAGCTGAGTCGGTGCTGCTGCGTCGGTCAGATCACGCGGTTAGCACCGTGTCCCTCCTGACAGGCAAGGGAGCTTTGGGATGGCTTTATGGGATCTCTGAGCATATTTTGGTAAACATGTCTCAAATGGCAACAGAGACAGGTGGCCAAAGGCCAAGACTTGGAGTAAAAAGGCACATTGCCTAGGCGTAGTGTTTCTGTCTGTGCCTGTGTGCATATATGCAGTATATATGCATACGGTTGTACACTCGTGGTCACTTTGTGGTCTGTAGTTACCTCATCTTTGATATTATTTTATGTATATTTCTTCTTTTATATTGTTCCAACTTCTATTTTTTATTTTCTGTAATTGTTTTTTGCTGTAATGTTCACCTAGATTTGTATCAGAGGTACTTTAGACAACTTCCCATGCTTACCTGTAACAGACAGTAGTGCTTGACTTTGTAGTCCTCCATATGGCTGTGTATATGCTTACGCTTACGTACAAAGGTGTGGGCTTAAGATGCAAGTCTGATTACCCTGCATGCTTGGGTGCCTCACGGTATTAGAAGATTTAGCCTACAATACAGCGTATGTCAGCTGTTTGGAGGCAGCCTCTCTTGGAAAGCGTGTGCACAGAGCAGCTCGGCAAGGTTGGTGTCTGAAATGTGACTGGCAGACTTTAATACTGCGTGAGCAGCTCCTGCACTGGTCTTTGATGTCTTACCTGCACAACCCCCTCCCTTTGCATTTCACCATTTGGGTGCTTTTTAATGGATGGGCTCTTTCCTTAGGAGCTGCTGAAATATGCAAAAATTCTGCATGCCTGCACACATGCATGTGCTTTTACCCCTTTTGCTTTCAAGAAAAATCAAAAGCTTAATTCTGCTTAATCCCAAAATGGTTTCTCTGGTCTCTCAACTTCTTATGTCACTGACAACAAGGCATAATCTTTCTGACAGCTCTTCTGGCAGCCAGGGCTGAACACTGTGTGCAAGAGCACCCTACGGGCTGTTGACTTACGGCTGGGCATTCTGCGATTTTGGCTGGATGGGACAGACAAGGGCTGTTATGCCAAATCCTGCTAAGCAGCAGAAGATGAGAGGGATTTGACTCTGTATTTTCTGTAACTCCTGGTTAATATCTCCTGGGATTGCTTGGGGAACGCTTGTATAGCTGCACTTCTTGCAGCACAGCACCTCGAGCACAGTATATAAAAAAGCAATGCAATTGAAGACAGCTTCTATATTAAGTGAGATGCAGAGGCTGGACAGGACACCTGGGGGTTTAAAGGCAAGTCAGGCAGGCGTTTGAGGAATGGGACAACATGTGGGTGAACCACCTGGGTAGCCGTATTCTTTCTGTGCAGCAATCACCCTGGAGATGCAGTTTATTTTCAGTCAAGTTGGCTTAATAAAAACTGTAAGAAATCATCCCATGAGATCAGTTGTAGCCTTCTTTTTAGACTCTTCATCAGTCTGTACCTTTTGGTGAAGATTCAGTGGAGCAGTGAAGACCCCCAAGTTGGTACAACCTGGACCCGCTCTCCCTCTCACAGAAGCTGGTGAGAGATTTGTCACCCCGTGGGACATGAGCCAGGTGAGCCTGCTCTGTCAGCCCTGACCCCAGGCACCGGCACTGGGACCTCTCCCAGCATGGAGCTCCTCGCCCATGACCTACTGCACGGGACCTCTCTGCCCTCCCACCAGGGCCGACCTTCCAAACAGCAAACGATAAAGACATTGCGGAGGCTTTTCAGAGATAAAACCAGGAGGGGAGAAAACTGACACTTCAATGCAGTTTAGCTGAGACAGAAAACGTTCGTATCTGCCGCAGCTTAGAGACTACATTCGGGCCTGAAACAGTCTGTAACATGGAACTGAAGACCCAAGACCACATCTGAGACTTGCCCTTTTGTAATTCAAACCCTGTGGTTTTGATCTGTGTCTTGAAAACAAGGGGGACAAATTAAAGGACTTAATCAAGGTGAACAGGCAGCCTGGTAAGCATGGGAAACCTTTTTACCTGAGCTGATCTCATTTCTAGCTCCCAAGAGCCAAAAACCCCAAACATTTTCAGGCCGACAAAAGCCAAATGCTGTCAGAAAAACCCGTCAGACCAATGAAATCCTTCACAGTGTTAGAAAGACAAGCAAACTCTTCTTTGATTTCTGTCCATAAAAACTGCATGTTTGCTTCTGTCGGCAACCTTAGCATGTGATTCCCTGGGGTTTGGGTGGCTTTTTTTTCCCCCCTTCTCATCTTGGCTGGAGGCCGGCATGCTTTCTGAGCATTGAAGCTTCCCGGTAGCCTAGAATCTGCGTCCAGTCCTGGGAGAGCACCTGCAGACCCAGCCAGACTTGGGAGCTGGTTTGTGCCACGATCCTAAGGAAACAGAAATCATTGTGACCCTCGTCTGCCTAACAGCCTGCAGCAGTCGCGGCCGGCTTTGCTTCAGGTCAGAGCTGCCGTGCCGCGTCAGCATCTGTCTCTGTGTGTGTGCACGGGGGAAACCCAAAGCACAAAACCTGTATTTCTTTAAAGGAGATACTTGATAGTGCTGTTTGATATTAATGCACCAGACAGTTTCTAGAGTCTTTGCTTCCTTCAGACAGACTTGATCAATGCAGGTATCGTTAGACTGTCCGTTTTCTGCCACTACTATATCCCAGATCAATAATTTCCAGGATGAATAAGGTATTTCAGTCTCCAGGTTGATTCAGCTCATATCTTTGGGAAAATAACAGTGACAGTTTGCCACCCCTGGGTGGATCTTCTTGCGGGATGACCTGTGAGGTTTTATTTTTTAATGCTTATGTCCAATTTCTAAACAGGGCTTTTATATTTTCCCGTATTTCTCTAAGGCAGGTAACACACCTCTTCACCTGGCTTGCCAGAATAGTCATTCCCAGAGTACTCGTGTTTTGTTACTGGGAGGATCGCGAGCAGACCTCAAAAATAACGTGAGTTTTTAAAAGAACCTGTTCATTTTTGTGTGCCTGTGCTTTAGCTATATTGTAACTTGTAGAAACACTCAGAAATGCTTTAACCTGTGATTTTTATTATAAATGCTACTGAAAAAAAAACATTAAACTACCGTATACATCATGTACAGGAATGCTTTCGACAGGACAGAGCAATGCGCTACTTGTGCCCATCTCTTGCGTGGGGATGGAAGGAGCCAAGGGGGGTTTTGCTGCTGCACAGACCGAGGCAGCTGGTCCTTTCCTGCCTTTTGTGGTCCTGATGGCCCGGCCCATATACTGTCACGCAATTCTGCAAAAGGGCTCCTCTCTCAAAAAGATGGAAATCTTAAAGGAACTTTGTGCTAGAGCGGGGAAAGCCTTCAGACGTGCCCTCACTGGGACAGATGATAGATGCTGTGTGTCGGTCTGTCAAATGGGGCAGATTCAAGGTGACTTCAATTTCAAACGGCTTTCCTCCTATTTTATAATGATTCTGGCATGCCAAAGGAAAAGAAAAAAAATCTACAAAAGGAAGCCAGATGTTTTTATCCCTGCTCAGTAACAAGGTGGGCAGAGGTACATGGAAACAGGAACCAGGGGGGCTCTGCCCCAGTCCCAGCTGCGTGTGTGCCACCCCTCGTGGGGATGCTGCTCTGGTCCCCACTCCTCACGTTTTCTTCACTGTGTGCAACACTGAGTTGAGTTGCTAAATCACGCTGGGTTGTGGTTCAGAAGAACAGATTTAATGTAAAAATGTAAATCAGGTTTTGTAGTGTAGTAAACCAGCATTTTTATTATTCCACTATTTCCCATCAGTGGTTAAAGAATTTGTAGCCCTGCATTGCCTGACCCCAGCTCTTGCTAAACCTTCCCATCCATGACAGTAGATTTTGTACCACAGAGAAGACAGCACTGCTGTTCAGTGGAGGTGTGTGGCATTTACTGCTCTTCTTGGGTTAATTGGATTATTTCATCCCTGAACACTGCGACAAGTGCAAGCTTTCTTACGGTGATTACATGCTCAGAGCTTTGTTTCTGTTTGCAGGCAGGAGATACCTGTCTGCATGTGGCTGCTCGTTATAATCACTTGCCCATCGTTAGGGTGCTGCTCACTGCTTTCTGTTCTGTCCATGAAAAGAACCAGGTCAGTGCATGAACCTCATTGCGACTCTGCGCCCTTTGCATACGGCCAGTTGTTGGGAAGAGGGATTCCAACCCAAGAAATCCCACTTCGCTCTTTGTTTCACTGTACCACCAAGTGCCTGAGCTTTTAAGAACAGCCTTAAAGTAATGGCATACCAGTGGTTTCTTATTTTGCCATCGCATTTGCATCATTTCTTTAAAGCATCATCTCTGTTTATGAGGTTCTGCAGTCGTGTGTTGGTGTAGGAAGGGGCTCTGGGGCAGGGGTAGTAGTGCAGGGACGGGGGTTGGCGCTCCTGAGTCCTTACCAGTTCTGTGCACAACGGGACTCGGCAAGAGACTCGGTTGTTTTATGGGGGCCCGTTTTCTCCTCTGTACGTGGGGTTTAACGATCCTACGGCCATTACAGAGACATTGTGAGGCAGAACTCATGAATGTTTCGATGCTACAAAAGTGTGAATTCCTCTGGGATACTCTGCACCATTTTGCAGTAGGGGGAATTAAGAGGACATAAAAGTGAAGAAAAAGTATGCTTTAAATTAAAAGTAGTGATCAGTCTAACCTAGGGTTAAGTATCCGTAGTTTTATAGAGAAGTAATTGATTGCTGTACCTATAGCATAGCCAAATTGGGTGGTAGAAGGGAATGGATTTAGTACATTAAAATGCGTTAGATCTGCTAAATAAACAGATTATGTGGTGCTTAACCACATCGTCTCATGTTCCTGGGAAATTTTCCTTGTGTAGCTGAGGATCATAAAGATGTTTTCTGATCTGTATATTTAATCTTGTTTCTTAGATATGAGCTGTTACAGCAAACAAAATGGGTTTCAGCATGTTAAATTTACTATGTTATTTTATTTGGAAATGAGTTTTTTAACTTGCAAAATGAGCTACTGAATAGTAAGATAAACTGGTGTGAACCTGGCATACAGAGACAGCCCTCTCCTTCATCCCCCAGCACTACCCGAAGTTGTTCCATATTCGCACATATAATGGTTTTATTTACGAACATGCCTCATCCAGGTTAGCAGCAAGCAATAGGTTTCCGCTAGCCTCGAGGAGATCTAATTTTCTGCAGGCAAAACGCAAGGCAAAGGGGACAGGAGGGCGTTATGGGCTCGTCATCTGCCCCTTGCACAGCTGCTGGCTCTGTTAACGGTGCCCAAATCTGATCCCAGCTGTCCCCACCTCACTGCACCGGGACAAGGGCAGGGCAGTGCGTTAGTGCTGGACCTGGATCACCTCCTGGCTTTGGTCCAAAACCTGCTTTACTTGAGGAATCCCATGAAGAGAACACCACCCATCTCGCTGCTGGTATTTATCTCATGATTTTTGAGTAACGTGATACATGACCACCTGTGCACCAAATAATCAAAACTGAAAAAAAAAAAAAAAAAAAAGAGAAGGTTGTGGGGGGAAAACCAGTTCTGTCCTCAGATGTCGTATCCGTTTGCTGGCGGTAGAGCTGAGCTGTCTCCAAGCTGCATCGTGTGTCGCTCGGTGCAGTTAAACCAGATCACCAGCGCCCCAGCTGCGTTTCTCAAAACCAGGCTGAAGCAGGTCCTTGCCCTGAAGCAGTTCCTCACTCCCTCCTGTCCCCTTCCTCCCAACTCTGCTTTATTTTATTGACCAGGCCTTATTTCAGGTTAGTTGTTGCATCAGTAAGTGTAGGTCTTTTGAGCTCTGAGCATCTTTTAGCAAGGTGTGATTTCTGCAGGGCGAGACCCAAGGACCATGTGTTCCACAGCTGCTTTCTGCTTTGTCACTTGCAGGCGGGAGACACTGCTCTCCATGTAGCTGCTGCTCTCAATCACAGGAAGGTGGTTAAGCTGCTGCTGGAGGCAGGGGCTGATGCATCCGTTGTCAACAATGTAAGTAGGATGTAGAGTTCCTTTGGTATTTTGTATTAGAGTCACTGAATCACAGAATGGTTTGGTTTGGAAGGGACCTTAAAGCTCATGTAGTTCCAAGCCTCCTGCCATGGGCAGGGACACCTTCCGCTAGACCAGGTTGCTCAGAGCTCCATCCAGTCTGGTCTTGAACACTGCCAGGGAGGGGGCAGCCACAGCTTCTCTGGGCAACCTGTGCCAGTGCCTCATCACCCTCATCATGAAGGATTTTTCTTACAGCTAATCTAAACCTACCCTCTTGCAGCTTGAAGCCATTATGCCTTGTCCTATCACTCCATGCCCTTGTAAAAAGTCCCTCTCCAGCTTTCTTGTAGGCCCCTTCAGGTACTGGAAGGCTGCTGTAAGGTCTCCCCAGAGTCTTCTCTTCTGCAGGCTGAACAGCCCCAACTCTCTCTCTCTTGCTCTCTCTTAATGCAGACTCTCTTCAACACTCTTTCTAGTGTTGGTAGAAAATACTGGGTGTTAGAGTTGAATTAAATCTGGGTAAATGAAAGCAGTTAGTATGCTCTTGTGCACAGAGCACGTGCTAACCTCACGTGGAGAAGTTCCACATTTCCAGCAGCTTGTGTTTTGACGGAAATGTCGTTTTCTTTTTCTTCTCAGGCAGGTCAGACCCCTCTAGACGTTGCCAGACAGCACAATAACCCTGAGGTTGCACTCCTCCTCACTAAAGCATCACAGGTACATTACAAACCTCTCCCAACACACACGTACTCACAGACCTGAGGCCATTTAACCTAGAGGGGACACATCCCCTGGTCCTTAACCTTCTGTTGTGAAAGGTGCCCACATTTCTGCCAGCATTGTGTGCTGCCCTCAGGTCTACTGACATGGAGCCTTTCAGCCCCTAAGCCCGGCAAGGTGTGAAGATTAAGCCTCAATATTAAGTGGTGGCAGAGGTCCTGGCTGTCCTCACTAGCAGAGGATGGAGCAGCCAGAAGCACTGGTTCCCTGTGGTGGCCCTGTACCCAAAAGCTCCCAGGTTGTCTCCATCTGCTGCCTGCCTCATATTTCCCCTCCCCCCCCCCGGATGGTTGATTGCACTGGAAGATGCTTTGAAATGGGGACAACATGTCCTGTTTATGCTCTGCTGCTGTGTGTGAAATGCTACAACGCTCTTCAGGCCGAAAGGCACGTGGGAGGGCTCTGTATTCTGGTATGAGACCAGGCGAGATCCCTGCCCTGCTCCTCCTTGTCACCTCTGCGTGAGAAAGGCTTGGCTTGCCTTGGCAACCAGCCCAGAGACACAGGAGGAGACTCTCACACACACCACCACTGAGCGGGGAACACCCCCATCGCTTGGTCCACCAGCACCCATCTGGCAGTGCACCTTCTTTTGTAAGTTGCCTTTTAGTAGCGGTGAAGAAGGTCTGCTCTGTTGCTTGGCTTCTGTGGTAGGAAAGAGCGTGACATCACTGACTGACAGTGTGGTCTGCCTTCAGGTCTCGCGCTTTAACCGTGGAAGAAGCCTGAGGAAGAAGAGAGAGAGGCTGAAGGAGGAAAGGCGAGCTCAGTCGGTGCCGCGGGATGAAGTGGTACAGAGCAAGGTACGGCCCGGCATTACCAGCTACGTCTGCGGCGAGGAGGGAGCGTAAACAAAACCCATCAGGACTGAATCTGTGTGGAGCCATTGCTTGTGCATGACCAGGGCAGCTGTCCGAGGCAGCCAGCCGCACTTTGTGCTAACGAGTTACCCGCTCTCGCGTGCAGAGCAGCCGAGAGCGGGGAAACTGCAGAAAGGGCACCTTTCCCTGTCTCTGCAACTGCTCTGAGCTCCTGTCTTTGCTTCAAGCAGGGCAGCATCTCCGCTGCGGAGGACACGCCGAGCAGCGACCAGCCACCGCAGAGGAAGAGCGATCTGAAGGACGAACCCCGGTCAACCTCACCAGATCCCAAAGGGAAGAAGAGCAAAAGGAAAAAGCCCAAGGAAAAGGTATCAGTAGGTTTAAAACAGCAGAGAGAGAAGGGATGGTCATTGAGCAACAGTACAGACGTCCCTTCGGCGTGTCGGTGAGTCAGGGCAGCAGCCCTGCCGCGCTCACAGGGCAGGGGCAGCCTTCAGACAAAACCGATTGCTGGGGGGGAAATTCTGCTGCTGAAATCTGGTTATTGTGCTGACAGACACCACGGCTGTGGCCAGCCACTGCAGCCAGGCTGATGTTTTAATCAGGTTTTTGCTGTAATTATCACAACGGATTGGCCCAGTTCCTGCCCAGTTTACCAGGGGGCTCATCAACAGGGAAAACATTGTGTGTATTTTATGCAGGTTTCGGCGCTCTCGGACCCCATCGCCCCAGCTGACCAGCAGACTCTCCCTCGGCCCCAGCAAAACGTGCCGAAGCGCAGGAGTAAACACCACTGCTCCTCTCCGCCCGCTCCCCACGAGGTGCGAGCCTACCAGCTGTACACGCTCTACCGAGGAAAGGACGGGAAGGTGATGCAGGTGAGCCGGCCGCTGCCCTCCGGGAGCGGGACGCACAGAGCAGCGCGCGGACTCGGGGCACAGTTAGCTAATGGACAGAAAACTTTCAGGGGCATGACATCACGACTGTGGATCTTGTTTTCCTTGTTTGGGCTTCAGATGTGTTTTGGCCTGAGGTCTGGTGAACAGTAAGCTGGTTTTGTGCATGCTACGGAAGACGTAGTTAAGTAGTTTGGATCTAAGAAGTGTTTCCTTTTTTGAAATAAGGTGTGAACAGTGATAGGAAATGACACTGGAACTTTTATGATGCACTCTGAAATATTAAGATTTCCTGCAGGAAATGCAAAGAGCTTCACCAGTGAAAAGAAACGAAAGCAGTTTGGAGCACTGAAGCTTGCTACCTAAACCCAGAGCTTCAGTACGCTCAGTACACTTTGTTTCAATTCTGTTTACTGCAGTGTGTCTTTGGGGATCCTGGGATTACTGGAGGCAGGAGTGGTATAGGAACTGGTTCACAAATAAACCAGGAGATACCAGCTCATGTGCATTTATTCCAGTTTAGAGACTGATATTTTACTCTGCTCCATTTATTTTCTTCCGCAAGTATTTACGAGTACACATTTATAAAAGAGCATGAAAACAGTCCGCAAATTACTCTGCGGACACTGTAAACTTCTACACTGTTGCTTTCTTAGTATTTCCCTCCTGTACCTCTGGGAGGTCAATCCTTTCATTTCCTCGGCTTCTCACATCCATCCCCCAGCTCTCCTCGGTCCCTTGCTGCAGTTAAGAAATTCAGCAGATTCTGAAGATCACTCAGGTCAGACTTCGGCGGTTTTAGTGGCTGTACTTTCCTCAGGCTTGGGAAATTTCCAGACGGGGTCACTATGGGATTATCCCAATAGCAGGCATCAGGAAGGATGGGGGACTTTTCATACGTTAAAAGGAGCATCTCCCTGCCCCTAGGATCAGATGGTAGGAGGATGGGCCAGCAGGAAGGACTTGGGGAGCAGGAAGAAAGGTGCAGAGCGTAGATAGGATTCGTATACAAATCTGATCTATCCACAAAGATTAGCTCAATACAGCTAGACTCCCTTCTAGCATTTCCTGAAATACATGACGCTCCTCTCGCCCCTTCTTTTTTGCTCATCTGTCTTCTCTGATGCCCTCAGGCCATGAATAGCAAACAGAATATCCTAAGCATGTGTATTTCTGCAGCTTTCTGTAGCGCTCTGCAAACCACCCGCCTTCCCCTGCCCAGGGAGTAGCCCCCCAGTGTGTGGAACAGGACTGCAGGGCCGAGGGAGGGAGGCTCCTCTGCGGACAGGTTCAGGGCTGCCGCGTCGGGCTCCTGACTCGCCCCCAAAGGAGCCCATTTGTGCTGGGGGACTGCAGAGGAAGCCGATGATGACGATTAGCTGTCCTCTCCTGAGGGAGCCTTCTGTGGCCATCTCCGCAAGAGATGTAAACGCGTTCGGTGCAGCCCCTCCGGCAGAGGAGCCTTGGGAGGTGTCGCGCAGGTGAAGGCAAACAGGAGCAGGGAGGGCGACTTTGCCACGTAGCCCCAGCAAAATCAGCACTGCTGTGTGTTAGGATGCATCCATATAAATCAGACAAATCCTGTCTTAGTCTGTGCTTTTCCAGCTAACAGCCTGCTTGCCAAGCTGCAGTAAGATGTTACCAGGAGGGTGAGCTACAGTGCACGGTGCAGAGGAGCCCAGGACAGACTCAAGGAGGCTGTGATAATGTTCCAAGTGTGCTAAGAGGGCAGCAGGATGTGGCAAGTGACTGTATTGCTCCTTTCAGGCACCGATAAATGGATGTCGCTGTGAGCCCCTGATAAATAAACTGGAGAATCAGCTGGAGGCAACGGTGGAAGAGATAAAAGCTGAGTTTGGGACAGTACAAGATAAGATGAATGTTAAGCTGGGCCAGATGGAAAGCAAAACTCAACATCAAGTAAGAATATGACCTGGAGGTCTGCTTGCCCACATGACTATTAGAAACATATCCTAAGCTTGATGAGCATTTCATTGTCATGATTCGTGTATTGGTTCTTGTCTTGTCAAAACAAACCTGATATCTAATACTCAAGACCAGGGAACTGTGACATTCCACAGGGATCTAAAGTTGCAAACCAGGGTCTTGAGAAAAACACATTTAATGTGTTAAGTGGCTTCAGGTGCTTCTTTAGACAATAAATCTAAAGGGCTTGAGCCCCTAAGGGGGAAGCTTAAAGACAGAAGGCAGTCCTGCAGCTGGTCAGTTCGTAATGGTAAAAATCCCTCTTGCCAAATTCTGTTTGCACTGAGATTCAAGATCCTCTAATTTTTATTTTTTTTTTTTAATGTAATTGTTATTTATCGGTAATTCTGTGCTTGGACCTTTTTTGAAGCTACATCTAACTGTAGCTGGCAACATTCCTAGAAATGAAGACTGAAAGACAGACTGTAATTTGACTTACAAGGGTCACAGATGGGGTTTTGTTTGGTTTTTAACATGATCATCTCAGCTAAATTGTGGGGTTTTTTTTTCCACAGCTCCGTGTTTTAGACAAGCTGATGGCTGAGCGTCTGTCCGCAGAGAGAACAGAGTGCCTTCACCGCCTGCAACAGCACGCTGAGCTGGAAAAAAATGAGGGGGAGAAACGGCAGGTAGGGCTTGGAATGGCTACCCCCGGTTAGCTCAGATGGATCAGCTCGAGAGTTTCGTTCCAGCAGGCACAGAGAATACTGCAGATTTGTCTCAACTGTTGAAACAAGCAAAAAAGCTTCAGAGGCGTAAATATTCCTGTCCACCACCTTAATCTCTACACCAAACTTAACCAAGATTTTGCATGAGAAATGGTGAACGTGAAATCCAGTCCCACTGTCATAATTTCATTTGGTGGGTCTGACGTGTGGGATCTGGAACAAAATATCTTTTTTCTAACGCAGTGCTTGGCAAAAATTCCTACTGCTAAATTTTTAACAGTTGTGCTTTCAGGCTTTGCTTCATTAAAGGACCTCTGCAGGAACATCTGCAAATAGTACCAGAGGCTAAGATCTGTGCTGTTCCTTTTACTTCGCATCCATTTGGTTGTGAGCCCTGGGAATCTCTCCCTTCTTCTCTGTCTGATCTTTTTTTTCCCCCATGCATTAAAAGGCTGCAGTTCTTCCCTCTGACTTTGGCGACGACGCACCATCTCCAAGCCGTGTATTACTGCCAGTAGGCAAGTTCTTTTTGTATGCTTGTTTAACCAGCATTACAAGAATAACTGTTCCCGTAGAGATCCAGCTCTTGCCCTTCTAGCTTCTGCAAAAACTCACCATTAACACATGCCAAGAAGTTTGTGTTTCTCCACTCACACAGGTAAACTTAAAATACAGTTCATTTTCTCATTATTGGTATTCTTCTCAGAACTGAGAAATACGCTTCGTGCTAGTAAAAGGTCAAAGCTTCTTGTGAGATCGTTCCAAATCTGTGTTAAAAGACTGGCAGCTGTGGTAACCTCAGCATAGACTACTGATCAGCATCCCCTGGTCTCACGCTTTCCTCAAAAGAAATGAGGTGCTGGAGCAATACATCAGGTGAACTGAAATTACCATTAACTGATATCAGCTGCTCCTGCTCTGGTGGGTCTGACTGCAACTGCTGGAAAAACTGATTTGGGTTTGACTAAACGGCCACGTGCGCAGGAGCGCCTGACCTGAACTCGTGATGCCATGTGAAAAAGAGGGTAAAAGAGCTACTCGTATTTTAAATGATTACTGGCAACTGACACTTACTAAGCACCTTTGTAATTTGAAAGCTGTTAGTAATTTATCGTTTAGTGTTGGACTCATCTTTATCACCAGATGAACAGAGGAGCAGAGGTTGGTATAAAGCTGTATCCCAGGAGTGTCCAATCTGAATTTCACTCTTAAAAAATGGCAGCTGTGACCATGTGACGTTCCGTGCACTTAGAAAGTACCATTGACTGCATGCCTGAACAAGTCAGCCTTGATAGCGGCATTTGAAGTAGCACTTTCAAATCTACGAGGTGCAGGCTTGGACTAAAGAGGGTGCCTTTCATCAGCTAACGCATGGTTCTTCATCTGTCCTGATCTGCAGCCCTTTAAGTATTCCTGGTGGCAGCACGCGTATCTGTACAAGGAGTCTACGCCTGCAGACAGCAGGCTTGCTTCCCTCTGTCCCTGCCACGCATCCTCGGCAGCCCGGGAACCACAGGATCTAATCTACAGTCTCTTTCTCACAGATTTCCTTGGTCAATGAGCTGAAGACGTGGTGCATGTTGAAGATTCAGAATCTGGAGCTCAAGCTTTCCGGCGATTCCAGGTCATCAAGACCAAAATCAACTTTGTCCACTTGGGAGTCTCTCGCTGAGACCCTGGATACTGAGAACAACCCCCAGAGTGCCAAGGACTGCCAAGCCAGCCAGCCCGCGCTGCAGCCGGAGGGCTCCCACCAGCACTCCTGCCTCACGCTCCCCAACAGCCTCTCGGAAGATGGCGGCAGGAGCAGAGTCCAGGTGCCAGAGCAGAGCTTTGGCCAACACTTTTGCGTCCAACAAGACGGTGCATCAGGTACAACCTTGTCAGGTACTTTGATGTCGTATTCATGCAAAGGCGAGCTAATTAACTGAGGGGTACTCGTATTAATGCCAGAGATGTATTAATGCCACAGATTAATTCTGCTGTGTGCTTTCCCCCATCCATAAGTCTGAGGTCTGGGGATTAGAATACACTTCAAGGCAGCTGCTGGGAATATTTTCAGACACGGCTGGGTGGAATTCTGCTGGCTCTTCCTGATGCGTCCATGTCACTGTGTCTCTGAAGCCAAGTCCTTTGGTGCTCTGAATAACTCTGTTTTCTGAAATTTCTCCAGCTTCCCAGTCAGAATTGCTCCCACCCTGCTGTCTGTCAGCAAGCCGTGCAGATTATCCAAAGTCTACTGAAGAAAGAGTATTGTATTTAGCGCTTTTCAGATGTGCAGAAGCTGTAATGGCAGGGTCCAAGGACCTAAAATACTCATTTCCCTTGTTAATCTTCAGACTGCAAGGATACAGAATAAACCTCTCGCTTCTTACTCTTTCCTTGAACCAAAGTGTCTTTAATTATTAGTTCGTCTGACAAGAACCAAAATAGCTGAGAACATTCAGGCCCATTCAGGGAAGGCCACTCGAAGCTGTGGAAGACCTTGGCTTGAAGCCACCTCTCTCTGCTTGGCCAGGGAAGCTTTTGAGGGGGCAAAAAAAAAAATAAATGAAGAGACAGGTGGAATGCCCAGGTCTCCCCAGCCAAGGAGAATGCTGTCAACAGCCCTGGGCTTCTGTAAAACACATTGCATAGGCCCCCCAAGAGACTATGCAAAGAGAACGGACACGGACACCCCAGACTAGAGAGGCAGAAGGCCACACAGGAGATCTTGTGGCAGCATGAGTCTGAGCTACTGCAATGAACAGTTCAGGAGCATCAGAATGTGTCACCTTTGCAAAATTAGTGGGGCTTCCGGTTTTGTAGAAGCAGGGGGTTCACAAATACCCGCAGCCATAAGCTACTTTGGGAATCTAGCCCGACCTTTGCTACACGTCCTTCTTGTGCAGCCCTTTGATTGCTGTCAGCCTGTGGTCCCGCAGCGCAGCGCCTCTCTGCTTTTCTCTTTTAATGACCAGTACACCACCCAACTGTGAAGAGGCGACAAACTCATATGAGCCTCCGCAGCGTACACGCAGCACGGTGCGTGGGAGACCGCATCATTCATCGAATGAGGATTTCTGAATGCTAAAATAAATGCCCAGAGCTGCTCTAAATGCTTCTGTGCATATTTTATTCTGTAGGTACAGAGCAACAGTTAATCGCTGGTGGACCCGCTTCTTCTGCCCCGGCTCAAGACGTCAGGCCAAAGGACAGAGCTGTTGGTGCCAGCACGTTCCACAGGTTCCAGCAGGAGCTGCCCTCCCCCGAGCTTTTGGGCTCCAAATTAAGGCATGTTAAGGTTCAAGCTGCTTTGCAGCCCTCGGCGGAACCTGCGAAGACGGAACCGCAGAGCGGCTACTTCATGGACAAAGGAACCCAGACAAAGAAGTCCAGCAGAAGCGGGCAGTCGAGGCACAAAGCCGCGCACCACGGCGGGGCACACCAGGGCCAGGAGCCGCAGCCCTCGGCTCTGCCTGCGGGCCAGCCGCCCGCCCCCCCGCCCAGAGACACCTCCCAGGCCCTGGAGATCACCCAGTACTTCTTCGAGGCTGTCTCCACGCAGATGGAGAAGTGGTACGAACGGAAGATAGAGGAAGCCCGGTGCCAAGCTAACCAGAAAGCGCAGCAAGACAAAGCTGCGCTCCAGGAGCACATTAAGAGCTTAGAAGAGGAGCTCAGCAAACTGAGGACTAAGGTGCAGAAAGAGAGCTAGCATCTGCCAGATGCCGCCTGAAGACAGGCAGTGGGGACTCCCTGTGGAACCTGCTGTATGGGCATCTGGAATACTGACAGATCTATACACTTGTAGTGCCTGTTACATCCAAACAAAATTCTCTTTTTCAGGAGTAGAAATAACTCTGGAAACTCCAGAACTGAGGAGAATCATATGCAGACTGTACTGATAACAATGAGATGCTGCAGATCAGATCCTTTCTTTGTTATTTCCACGAGTCTGTTAAATATTGCACTCTCAATTTCCAGGTGCTGCTTGAAAACAAACTGCATTAGAAACCAAAATCGCTCCCTGGAAAGGGAATTTCCTTATTTCCACAGAGGTTGTGTGTGGGTAGAGGGTTCCGCTGTATGCTACAGGTAACCACGTGGCGATACCGATACTGAAATAAAGGCAGAGCTTTTGCTGGAGAGCTTTTGACAGAAGTTCCTTAGTGATGAAGGGCTACTGACAATATTTTAGATACCCCCCAGGGCCTCTCCCCAGTCAGCGGGGAGAAGCTGCAGAGCCAGCTCAGATGACCAGCCCGCGGAGGTGGCAGATGCAGGCTTCCAGCTGGGAGAGGCCAGGCTCCCACCACACGAGGTGCTAAGGTGAGTCCTCATCCCCTTAGGTACGGAGGCTTTGGTTCTCACTTTGCTTTTCCTTTGGTTTTACGTTATTAAAACAAATGCTAAATCAGAACCATCTTTTTTTTTTAATGGTGCCCTGGTTGCGAAGCTCCTTGTGGTTACGTGGTTGTTGGGGCCATACTCAAGTAATCGGACTAAGAAGTTTTGTTTAGGCCATGGATGGCAAATATTTTACCATAACCATGCTCTACTTACTGGGTGTAATTTTTACATGAATCTCTTTCCTTCAAGCAGCAAACGGCTGAATTCTCTACTACTGAAGCAGCTTGAAAAAGTCCTTTAGATAAAGAAGTGAAAGCTTGGTTCCCTGTACTCAGACGTTTCTTTTTCTGCAGTCAGGATTTTCTCCCCAACACCTTGCCCAGACTGCCCTCCTCTGTTCCTCTGAATGATTCCCCTCTCTTTTTTTCCCTTGTACCTCTAAAAAAGAGAGGCTGGGCCCTGGTAAGTCTGCAGGTCTTCAGACCGGTTTCACCAACAGTCCCGCAAAATAGAACTCAACAACCTTTTAAAGTTTCTATGGATGTGTTTTGTTATAAAATCAAAACTTGCAATGGCCGATGTCCAGGCTGACAGACTCCAAACAAACCAGAGGCACTGCAGCTCTTTGCCCCTGCCCCCCTTTCGGGTTTCCTCCTTCTCCCCCTCAGAAGGCACCATCAGATCCTATTAGAAAAGTAAGTTTACTTACAGGTAATGATAGAACAATTGTTCAAAACCAATTCAAATGCAGGATAGTACTGCTATGCCAAGGAGAAAGAGATTTTTTTCTGTACTGAGGAGCCCTAAAATCAATACAAAATACTTTACAGTATTGAAGACACTGTTGACTAATTACTAATTAAGCTTTCATCTTCTTAGCAGATGTATAAAGCAGAGAAAACTGTATAATATAACAATATTTTTGACGTTCCTATTAATGCACTGTCAAGACAAGAAAAGTATCTGCTGTTATGGAAACACAAGTTTTATTGCTCTGACTTCTGTAGTCTAACATAGACGCTTTCATGCGTTTACATTTTTTTTAAGCTACTGTAGGAATGCAGAAGCATGCTATTTAAGTTTTGTATCATCTTAATAAAGTGATTGTTTTGCCAAGCAATTAAAACAAGTGTTGCTCAGAAGTCTGTAGTGTCGTGTTTTCTAGCCAGAGAAAGTGGACAAAATCCCCTCACTCGACTCGGAAGCGGGAGCAGAACACTGGGCTTTGACTATAAAACAGGGGACCCGGGCCCACGGTCTGTCCCCTTTGCTGGCCGACGCACGCGCCCACCGTTTCAGGAGTCACTGCCAGAGGGCAGGAAGGTATGGACAGATGCAAGCTGACCATTCAAAGTGGAGTAATGCAACATGCAGAAAAACAGACCACAGCATTCACAGTTAGCATATCCTATTTGTAATTCTACTTTATACTGACTTTTAAATACTAACTTGAAGGTACTTCCTGTTAAACAGGTAATGACTATTTCTGGGGCCAAAATCTCTCATTTCCATATATAAAGACCTCCCCTTTTAAGTTTTATTCACCAACAACTGAAAATCAGTATCTAAATACAAAACATTTTCTTAACATGTTATCACGTTTATTTGTTTTGGGCCCATTTATTTATCCCAAATGCTTTTTTTAACCCCAAATTTGGTAGAAATCCCCAGCACAGTAGAGAAAGAGCTGTTACCACTATGAATGTTACCACCTGAAAGCTGCCACAACAGAAAACAGACAAAACACTCTGGCTTATGTTTATTTTCCATTTCCCTGACATTACACTGCTGTCGTAGTGCTGGTGCGTTCTGCTTTTCCCACAGCACACGCCACATCGGCCATTCAGTTCTTTCTTTGAAGTCCTTTGTGTCCCAGCAATTTCCACAGGGGAGCATAACCAAACCAGGGAGAGGAAGGGGAAAAAAAACCCAAACCAAACCACCACTGCCGCAGGTTCTACCTTCAAACGTGACCAGGCTGTCAGCAAAGGCCGCGATTACAGCCATGTTCTGGAAAAAAATACTGTGCTTGTTCACAGCAGATGAAAGTCCGTCTGTCAACACCAGTATGCTCAGGATTTTGCCAGTTTAAGTGCTCTCTGAAGTTCCTGCAGTTGCATGTTGCCTTGAGCAATCATCATCCTGATGGCACCCTGTGAAACAAAACGGCATCTCCTGAAATGACCGCCTGCGCGCAGCCCAGGCTTCACCCAACACGTGCGCAGTTCTTGCCAGCGCTGCTGTGACCCGTTTCTTTGTGTGAAGTAACGACACAGTCACTGAGGTGGCTAAAAACCAGGTGCATAAATGAATTCATTTTCTCCAATTCCTTAGTGATATGTTTGGGAAAGCTTTAAAACCCAGTTTTGAACCGGATTCAAACTTCCAACAGTGTTTTCTTTACGCCCCTTTGCCTACTGCCTTTGCCAGTAAGCGCGGTGACAACTGCATGGGGCATGCCGCAGGCAGGCGTTTTACAGAACAAGCGGACGTTTCTCGCAGCGTGATTTTCACTCAGTACCGTAATGCTTTGTTGCATAACCCAGCCACCAACTCCTTGAGCACTGGCTAGAAAAAGGAACAAACTCGAAAGCAGAAAACTGGAGGCACACCAGAGGTGTAAAGGTTTCTGCACTTCTCAGAATCATAGAAGGGTTTGGGCTGGAAGGAACCTTTAGAGGTCATCTAGCCCAACCGCTGCGGCAAGCAGGGATGTCTCCACCTAGACCAGGTTGCTCAATGCCCCGTCCAACCTGGCCTTGGATGTTTCCAGGCATGGGGCCTCCACTACCTCTCTGGGCAACCTGCGCCAGGGTTTCACCACCCTCACGGTAAAAAATTTCGTCCTTATATCCAGTCTAAATCTACCCTCCCTTAGTTTAAAGCCATTGCTCCTTGTCCTGTCACAACAGGCCTTGCCAAAAAAGTTTCCCCATCTTTCCCTCAGGCCCCCTTTCAGACCGGCAGGCCGCAGTCAGCTCTGCCCACAGTTCATACAGGCTCCCCATCCACCCCCATCCCATCTGATTGTGTTCAGCCTGAACACAGCTGAAATTCAAGATAAAAAAAGGTATAAAAAAGCCTGACCATTAATAGTTCATACTAGCTACTATGTTATTCAGCACAATTTTCTTATCCGTGGTTAGCGTAAGCAGTATGGGTTTGGGTTTCAGCTTCTTAACTCCAGACTGTTACCTGGGAACCCGAGACCCGCTGTCCCTGCCGCCAGCAGGGGGGTAACACCGAGCGACGCCGAGCTGATTCCGCCCGCAGCCCCTCCCCGAGGCGCGTCAGACCCGCAGGCCCCGCACCAGCCCCCAGGCACGCCCGCAGAGCCAGCCCCCTCGGCTCGGCTCGGCTCGGCTCGGCTCGGCTCGGCACGGCCCGGCCCGGCCCGGCA
>Ga0065711_1005143_pt1 | contig 29243 bp, 17 predicted proteins | sample Hoacrofraction12_FD_59098 | JGI IMG/M metagenome (GOLD analysis project Ga0065711, IMG submission 59098) | Hoatzin crop microbial communities from Cojedes, Venezuela - Epithelial fraction 12 v2 (version 2) | ecosystem: Host-associated > Birds > Digestive system > Esophagus > Crop | place... | reverse complement strand
CAGGGCAGCCGGCCCCGCCCACCGCAGCGCCCGGTGCAGCGCCGGGGGCCGCCTGCCACCCTGTGGGGACGGGCCCGCACTGCAGCGCCGGAGAGCACGGCCGGGCCGGGGCCCGAGAGCACAGCCGTTCAACTGCTCTGCACCGGTTCGAGAAACCGAAAGGCCGGAAGGTTTCCGAGATCAATGCAACGCTCCTGCAGCAGACTGAATTTTCAGCACTGTCGGAATAAAAAGCGACTGGTGTTTCACAGATCAATCCATCAAAAAAATGAGGAATGAGAGAGGAAGAACTACTTGGAACGTCCGGAAACAGGCGGTACGTACTTTCTCAGTGTTAGCTCCAGAACAGAACACACAACAGCTAGATGCACGACCTAATCTGGTTCATCACTACTAGCGCAAAGGCCTACTGGTACAAAATATACGGATTTGCATTTAAAACAGTATTTAAGACTCCTTTCTCCCATAACAAGAAGAGGTTCACGCTGCCAACAATACTGTAAAAAAATACGTAACCATCTTCCGAACTCCACCAAGCTGTCCAAGGTTCCCAGGAAGCCTTGTTGCACTGTCCTCGGCTGGCTTGCTGCAGCTTGTTACTTCCAGGGTAATTTTGTACCAGCTACTCAAGGTCAAAAATGGCTGCACACTTTACAAGTGGTTCAAGACAGAAGGAATCCCTCACGCAGATTTTTTAAAAGAGGATAGAGACTGCAGATTTATCATAGTCGGAAAAAAGGGAAACTGCAAGCAGAAACTACAGACTTCGGATGTTTTGGACCTAAAACTTTGTATGGAAAGAAAAAATACCTCTCATCTCTATAAACAGATATCTGTATTATCTCTATTTTCTCCATTATCTTACTTATGCACAAAATATGCCAATTTAAAAACCCAAAAACCCAAACCATCCATTGCTGACAATTGGTAACGACATCAGAGTCACTCAGCTAAGCTCATCACAACAGGAAACTTGCCTTTAATATTGTGTATGCACAATTTTTTTTGTTTTTGAAGTTCTCTGCTACCAACCTCTGCAAGGATCTTTTCCATACCAGATGTGATTTCTTCTCAGATTTAAAGTCTTTTGATTTTTACATAACTATATATAAAATACTAAGAACAAAAATCCTATATGACTACCTTAGAAATTTATGAAGCCAAATTACAGCACAAAATGTTTCACTGACTGTACCGGTCAGCCAAAATAAGCTAACGAAGACAACCTGGAGATTGCATTCTTGCCATTTAAAATTTGAAGTAAGAGAGTATTGTAACCTTAAGATTGATTTGACATTATTTTCCTCTTAGGTAAGTTAACCTACCGATTCATCCATGATTGAAGCGGGGTCAAAGAAATCTGGTTTTAGTTCTGTTCTTTCTCTCCTGTTCTTTGATGGTGGCTTTAGAAAGCAAGGAAATAAACATGTTAACTGCAATTTTATAAAAAAACAGTTATTTAATACATGTAGCTGAAGCCTCAAGGGTTAAGAATTTACAAGGGATGAGTGCTCATCTCTCTCATTACTATCACAGGAAGTGCTCTTGGTTTTTGTACAGCAGTTTGTGTACAGACAGTGGCACAGCCGTTTAATAATGCAGAGATCAACAAGAATCATTTTTCTGTTTCACCAAAAGGAAAGTTTGATTCAAATATCCTACTTTAAAAGCAGAAACATAAAATCAAAATCCACTAAAAAGACAAGTAAATTACTTACTAGGTCTATGTCCATGGTGTCAAAATCCATGCCTTCATTGAGATCTTCAATCCGCCCTTCTGATGACATCATCACATCTTCAACAATTGGCTCTTCATCATCCTCCATTAGACTTGTGCCACGTCGACTGAAATGAGGAGAAAAAGCACATCGTTTAGCACCAAATCAAGTTGTGTTTTATCTGAATATTTTAAAAGCTAATGTTCAGTAAGAAACCGCCAACAAATGATAATTCCATTAGATGGAAATTAAGTGGTTAAATAAATGCATGGCTACTATTAAAGAAAGCTAGTATTTAACCGGCTAGAAGATACTAGGAGAGTGAGGGAGAACGACTAACAAAGATCAACTTAGGGAACTTTGTGGTACCTCTCTAAACAGGTATTCTGTGAGGCTGCAGGAATTGACAAGCACACCTTGTCTCCTAATTTGGAGATTTCCATGGAAGTATTTGTGCTCAAGTGAGAAAGAAATAAGTTTTGCCACCCAAAGAAAAACTGTTCCTGCCTTATGACAAGGCAAGGAAGAATGTCTCTGCAATAAAGTGGATAGATAAACCCATTTTCAGACCTTCCTACACAGTCCTTCATCCTCTTTCCTCGTAATTTCTACATGCAACATCAGACCTTACAAGAAAAGGAGTCATTCTAATTATACTAATTGATGTCACCATATTTAAAGAAAAAAAAATAACCACTGAAACTATGTTATATGAAGTACTGGTATTCAAGAATTAAAAACAAGTAGGGAAAAGATGTAAAGCTCCTCAATACTTATGTCCATGGTTCTAGTTTACAACTTGTACTTTTGTTCTGTAGAACCACAGAGTCTCCACTAAAGCAGAGAACTTATAAAACTAGTCTTCCCCTCCTCCTGGAACACAATTTCATTAGTGTGCATGTCGAAATGCACACGTGATGAATCACAATGCAGTAAATGACACTACAGTAAGAATGTCTGACCTCTGAAGGACAACATTCATTTAAGAAACATCAGACTGTCTTCACCTTTGTTCACAATATGGAGGACTTGACAAGGTTTGTGTGTGTTTGGGCTGGGAAGTTCTACAAAAACTGGTACTACAGGATTCCTCTCAACTTTGGTGTCAGGTCAAATAAAATCTGTACGGATCACAGAAATGCTGAAGACAGCAGTTTCTTTATAAAAAATACTTTAAAAAAAAAAGCAGCTGAACTCTAAACTTACAACTCAGAAGTCAAAGGGGAAAGAAATAGTAGAATCAAACTGAGCAGAAACTTTCTGCTTCATACATGGAACGGCTATTTTAAAACTAATTTTTAGCGTTCTATTTCTAAAAGTGATTCTGCAGTTAGGAATGCATAAAGACAACGTTTTACATGTGGCACTGATTGTATCTGCCACAGACAGCATTCAGTTCAGCAACCAGCTCCCTTTATTGCAAAGCTCACTACTGTTTCATTTTTTTGGAACTTCAGTTCAAAAATAGGCAAGAAATCAAGTGATGTATTCTGCTAAATGCATCGCCTTGCACTTTTACCACTGCTCCTCTAAGGCAACTCAAAATTTGCAGACACAGAAAAACACTACTTGAGAACTAGAACATGCATCCCCCTTAAAAGATACAGGAGTAAGACCGCATTTAACAAGCCCTCCCCTCCCCAAACCACTGAAGGGACATTTCACTCTCACTCACATAGCGTGTTGCAAGTTGGTTCTCAGCTTGACGTAGTTCATCGCTGCCCTCTCCTGTTGTTGTCGCGCGGCTTCTTCCTGTTGCCTTTGAGCCAACATCCACGTTACTTGCGTGCTTAAAAAGACCATTATTCTATTTTACACATGAAACTGGTTTTGTGTATGAACTAACACAAAGCAGACCTACTTGTTTACGTACTTGTAATCAAGCGGAGCTTGGTGGTGTTCGGGCTGCATAGGATAGACGCCCATGTAACCTTCTTCAGGTCGCAGTCTCTTGGGCTCCCTCATTATTGTGGAAGTAAGCTGAGGTGTCTGCATCATGACTGGCGTGTGCATTGTTTGCTCCCTGTTCAGCCACATGCTGTCACTACTGCTGCTTTCTTCAGCTGGAAGGAAACACGGGACATCAGGAAATGTTTTCTAACGAGTCTAAAACTGAATGTTTAACCGTGACTTAACTGCATGTACTTTCTGCTTACTGAGAATCGATTTCTTTACCGTTTGCCTCAAACTCGTACATGTGCCCCAAAAGGGCTGGATTTATAACCACTGGCTAGAGTATTTAAAATACTTTTATATTCTGTAACTTAACGCAGTGTAGTGCCTTTATTTCCTTTTGTGAATCAGTATGGTGTTATTCAGACTTCAAATGAATAGTTTTCCCACTATGATATACACATGCACATAAGTTACCCTGTTTTAAAAAAAGTACAAATTCACCCAAGCAAACAAACAGGGATCGACATGTGTAGTTTATATGAACATCTACTCTAATAAATTTTAAGATGAGAAAAGTTCTACCTTCAGGTACTTTCCGTTTCCCTGTTGCTGGCTTTGTCTTCTTATTTCTTACTGTAGATCCCCGACTACTAATTCCACTAATCACTGACATAGTATCATCATCCCCACCAGCTAATAAAGAATTTCTGTAGGACATAAGAGGCAGCCACACATCTTCTCTTCGTAGAGACATCTGAAAGGTCATAAACTTCTCCAAGTAAACATACCTTTAAATTGAAAAAATAATTACAAAGATGCAAAATATCTGTAACGAGATGTTAACATGTCAAGATAAGTAACTACTGAAATTAACACCCAGTGTTCCTCATCTGTTAACAAACAGGTTTGACAGCAGCAAATCCAGAATATTATTTCTGTTCACCCATCGTAAAATAAGAATAACAAGGATAAATACAATTAACCCTTTGTGATTATACTTGACTGTGTTACTGTAAAATTATCTTGATATGCTGAAAATCCCACTTACGGTGAATGCAACACACATAAATACATATTTATTCAGACTCCTGTCTTTTACAGTTATCATTACAAATACTAAGAATATTAAGAAAATACTTACACTGTTCTTTTGTCTTGTCTGAGAAGTTTGGAGGAGAATTCACTCAAAATATCAAGAAATGCCAAATTTAATGGTGGGTGGCTCTCACCTTGCGGATTAGGCTCCTTAAAAGCAAATTCTATGCCATCCCTAAGAAAAAGTTAAAAATTAAGTCACATAAAGCACAAACTAAAGAAAAAGTTCTAAGCACTTCAAGCTATCAAAACTGAGCATCTTTCCTCTATGACAAGAAAGCATTAATTAATGTTTCCATACTCTGGCAAAAAAAGTGAACACTACTCGTAATTTGAATCTGGACGCACTATTTCTCTCATGATGTTTCTACCTTGCATTCCAAGTTTTCTGCACGAGGCCAACGCGACCACCACTGACAATGAAGTGGATCAGTTCTTGCTGTTACAGGTAAGACATTAAAAATACTTTGTCACGATAGCGTCAACACTGCTATGGTTTACAGGCTTATACAATGATGCTGAAGAAGATCAACATTATTTAACACTTTTGTTAAATTCAAAAATAAAACTGCAATCATCTCCTAAATTTATAAATGGGCTATATAGTCTCTAGCTCTGACACATTTTGTATTAACAAACTAATTTCAAAAGACTGAGAAGATATTTTTATGTTAGTCAAGAAGTGTTTGCAAAAAGGGACGTAATACAAAGCACACAATTACTTGTGTAACATAGCAATAGCTTCTCTTGTTTTCAGCTGATCCAGTCCAAACGTTAAAGCAAAACGTCGAGCAAGTTCCTTTATGCCACTGAATGTCGGTGATGATCTGTCAAAATTATAACCATTTTCTTGAATCATTTCATTGAAAAGCTGTATGAAAGGAAAAGGGAGATTTTCATTTGTTAACAGATTACATCAAACTTCGGACCAAATGACACAGAGCTAAGTTTCAGTAAAAAGTGTTTTACAACCTATTTTTCTTCATTCAACAACCCCAAAAGACAAACATGGAGGTTTAGGAAAGCCAAGTCAAGGCTGCTCCTGAATAGTGTGCACTTCAGAATTAATCCTTGAAATGCACACTGTCCAAGCATGCACCAAACGGTAAATATGTTGGATGACAGATTTCAGCACTTCCCTAAATGAGGTGTTCTAGAGCTGAGAATGTTAAACTCAGTAGGGTTCCCTGGTACCCCATTTATTTCTTCTTCTGTTACTGTATGTAAATTCTCACCTAGTCTTCGCTGTTACAGTTAGTCAAACTACTACTTTCTAACTCTTTTTTTGATCTTTTCAAAATACAAGTATAATGAAGAAATTCTAAAATGGAAACATGTCTTCAGGGAAGTTGCCAAAGGCACCAGAAACTCTGCCACTGAGTATCAGAGTTGTAACTATTCATCAATAGTTGGCAAAGCTGAACACTCTGAACTTTACAATCTTTTTTTTTTCTTTGATCAATCCTTTTCTCATCCTACTGAATTTGAATGTAACTCTCGATGTAACAGTCGATTTTTCTATTATTTTCTAATTTTGTCTAACACACTCACCCTTTGCCCTCTCATGTAACACCGAATAAACCAAAACCAGACTTACTAGGGCTACAAACACTAACTTTTCATTGATAGATACATTTTGGCCTACAGTTGCATACTTTTATGTTAGTGTAGCTCACTGCAACTTAGTTATTCCCTTTATCCTCTATCACTTCTAGAATTTCTTCTCTTAGTTGCTTTTGTAAGAAGTTTCCCTGGAAAAAGTGCTAGTTACACATTTAACTCTACATCTGGGGGTTTGTTGTTTGATTGTTTTATAATACTCAGGCCTTGACTCGCTACTACTTGTATTGCCGTATTCATATTGCGTAACTGCCTCCCTAGTACGTGCATAACTGTACTTACTACATTCACTTCCTCTGTCTGCCCTTTAAAATAGAAGGGGCTGTTTATTCATGACACAGAAAAGACTAAGGATTGCATTTACCCAATATCACAAAAATTTGTGAACTCCAGTGAAAAGTCAGCAAGAATCACAGGACTATTTAGTTGCATATTTTATGTTGCTGTTCTACCAGCTACTTAAAGTCATGCTGCTACCAAAAGCAAACGCCTCATCCTCCCTTGTATTGGCAATATCCATACACATAAACCAGCTTAGGGGCTTCATTAAGGACGACTTCTCGTTATTTCTCAGCCAGGATCAGTATCTAGATCTACATCCACCAAGTGACTCTATGACCTCTAGTAAAAAAAAAAATGTGGGGAGAGAGAGGACAAATTGGGGCACATTCTTCCTTTCAACAATAGCAGAGATCTATGTTGGATTACAGTGGCTTGCAGAGATATGGCTTTATTGTTCTGATCCTGTAAATAAGATTCATGCAGATGGTTCATGTGAGCAGATGAATCCGACTCCGACCTCAACTGAATTCATCAGGTCTCCACACAAACAAGCTCATTTACTGAAGAGAGCATTAAATCATGTTATAATTTCAAAGATGGGTGAAGTCCCTACCAAACATTAAAAAATACTGAATTACTAAAACTTCCCATTACTTCTCAGAATATTTAAAAACGAAAAAACCCCCAAACCCAAAACCACCATAGCAAACCAAACAAAAAACCTAAAAAAATATCCCCACAAACAAAAGCACAAAACCTCACCACACAGGCAGGAAGCGTTTTTCCTTGTTTATCTGTTCATGAGTAAGTAAACTAGCAGTTTCACAACACGATTCTGAATATGCGGCTCAAACTACTGTTTTAGAGTTAAGAAGGTACCACAGTTACACTCATTTCACATTTATCGGCCTCTCAAACGCACTTTTCGCAGCACAGTATTTGGAAAATATAGCAAGACTTCTGACAGTTTTTGAAGTAGTTGCAGAAAATGTGTTTCAATTTAGACCTTTTTATCCCTACCATCAGTAAGAATTTCTACATTAATACCTCAGACTAGTTATTTAACAACAGGATGTGTTTACAGTATGGAATTTCATGCATAAAAATATTGTAAACCATTCTTACCTGCTGCAAGCTAAGAATAAGCGTTTTAGCACACTGGATTTTGTCTATCTGTCTTGTTTTACTCATTGTCTCTTTAATAATATCACCATAGTCATTGTAATACTAGGAAAAATAAAAAAGTTATCTTTCAATTTTAGTTGAAAACATTACAAATACTGAATTCTTCAGAAAACAATGTCTAGGATTTGCTATTCAAAAAAAATTGTGAGTACTTTCAGAACAAAAAAAAAAATCTAACATGTTCATGATTACATCATCAAAATGATATCCTAAAATACCCCCAAAATTATAAAAAACCCCAAGGCAGAAAGAGCATACCCACTTCTTTTCATTCTTGTCCTTAGCATTACTTTAGAGGCAGAATGACCTATTTATCTTCAAGGCCATGACACATTTGTTAATGTTAATGTGTTCACCCCCTCCGGGTACAAGATTAGAATCTAACCTTTTTAGTAACTCCTATAACTCTGGTGGGGAGTTTTCCATTTTCTCTGCTGAAAGGAAGCACTTTTAGATAGTGTCATAGCTGTAATTTATCCAATAAAGACAGCTGCCTGTTCAGCTCTTCAGGTATTTCAGGTTCAGTAAAGACCCATTTAGTTTTTTAGAGATTCAGAATACATGTAGGGCACTCAGACAAAAGCAGGCTGCCCAAATTTCACATTTTTAAGGTAACCACCAAGGAGCAAAGCTTTTACCACGTTCACAAAATGAGAACTTGGATTATTGTGCAGCTGTGAATCTCAGGAGCCAAGAAGGGGGTTTAGTATTTACGTAAGACAGAAACAGATATAAAGATCACGGGGGTGGGCTGTGGCCAGCAGGCTGTGGGTGGAACTCACAAAACTTCCCCTCCCCAAGTTTAAGCTGAAATTATTTCATGAGGATAGACATCATGATCTATGCGAGAAGATTCTCAAAAGGCCTACTAAACTAATAACCGAATTAAAAGTACATCAATCAGGATAAGAAAATAAATTTACTAAAAAACGTAAAAACAATTATCAGGTTTCCTTCCTCCCTCCCCACCAACCACACACTGGAACTGTGAAAATAAAATTAGCCATTTTTCCCTTCTTATGGAAAAAGAACTTCTAGAGGCCTGCAAGCTACCAACTCTAGAGTTTTGAAGTATTCACATTTTGAATCAGTTATTTTGTAAGGTAAAAAATAAATAATCATTGGAAAAATCACAGCTACTGTATTCCAGTAGTTTCAGGAAGTATTACTACTAGGCTTCATGTTTACCTTCATATATTGCTTGAAAATGTCTGCAGCTGTATTCATTTCCACCACAGTATATACAATGAGTTTACAGAAAGCTGCAAGTAGATTTCTTCTTTTGTGCAATGCTTCAATTTTGCTAGCTTCATCATCCTGTTGTCCATCTAGAAAAAGTTCAGAACATGAAAACTGGCGGGTTTAAATACTTCATACTTAAGCACATATATATAAAAATATATATATATACACACACACATATTTATATATATGATGTGTGCTAATGGCCAGGCTTCAGAAAAATCAAATCTCAACTCTGACAGCAATGCACTTCATTGCCCACTGACAAGTCTCTTCTCCTGATACAGCGACATATATGTTTGTGCCTGTTAAAAAAACCCTTCACCACGATTATCCTAATTGTCCCCAAAACATACAATGCTTTAACTGGCTACTGACATTTAAAAGACAAACCTACCTCTGTACCCATTCACAGCTCTCAAGACCAAAAAAAAAGAAAAAAATTCCACACAAAAAAAGCACAAATATATTAATTCCAAGACAAATAATATGAAGGAAACTTAAGTTTTGTACAAACCTGCACTATTATTATCATCATCCTGATCAATGAAGACATGATCTAAAATAAAACTGAGTAGTTCAGATTGCAGCGAAGAATCAGGAGTGTAAACAAGTGGCTCCAACATGTCACGTCCTCCTGTCATAATCTGATGGCTGAAGATCATCAACACATCACACAGAATTGTGAAAGCCTGTTAAAGAGAAACCTGAGTAAATACTTGCTTGGCAACTGGAATTTCTTTAGAATAATGTATTTCCACTTAACAAAATACTTAGAGCCCAATGGCGTACACAGATAATTTAAGTCCTAGGCAACTACACAGGCCACTGGAAGTCCGATGCACATAGTTTCTTACAGGAGGTTGCTGTCTGAAGACTGGGTCTCCAGATAAAAATATTGCACAGATGAAGCCAACTAAGTATCAAAACACCATGAGATTCAAACATGAGGAGCCTGAAACTCCCAATTTCTGCCTCACAGATACCACCTTGTGTCACTAAAGAACTTTCTGGACATCAACCATAGTATAGGCTCCTTGATTTTTTTATTTTTTTTTTTTAAAATTGTTTCAATCACATTTGTTAAACAGCTGAAGTCATTCAATCCTTTAATTCCTGAAGTACATCTTACTTCCAAAAAAGCAACCACCTCTTCATTTTGGTGGCTAACTTGTGCACCTGACATCAGATCTAAATATCTGTGCTTCATCTCCCCGGAAAGTCCCTTGGGCCCTTTGGTGGGATTTGAGAAGGAAAGCAGAACCACGGCTATTGTATGTACCCTCTGTGACGGAGGCAGATCTGGTTTCTAGAGCATTCAAGTAAGTCTAACAGTTATGTAAACCTTTAAAAGATACCTACTCTGAGCTTCAGTAATTTTTGATACTCACACTTTCACACCCAACACCTTGTGATTTTGACACTAGATAGCCCACCGACAAAGAACATACCTATTCAGTTCCAGGAATATTCTTGTTATAGCAAGCTGCAATTGCGCAACTCAGTGGGCCAGATTTTCAGCTTCAAGCTCAATCAGGTTACTATTATGTTTAGCAGCAAAAAGGTTCCTGGCTTTCTATTTGTTTAATTACAAAGTAAACCCGCAAGATAGTTTGGTCCTTCCCCCATAGAGAGATATTTTATTTTTTCCATTTCAGCATTCTGAAGGTTGTTGAAGGCATTTACTCAGAATTAATCCTGTGATCACTAACCTGTGCTCTTCACTGGAACCCGAAACTCCTGTGAGTGTCCTTGCTACAGAACTATTTGAACTGGAAGAGACTCAGCCTCTACAGTTTAACCTTTTCCTTTGGCCCTGATACCCTCAGAACTCAAGACAACCGTTTCCCAAGACGATTTCTCAATTCTTTTTGTAAGAGAAGAAAAATAAAAAACAACCCCCAAAATCCCCATGCCTGCATTTTTCTTAAAAAAAGCCAGGACTTTTGTCTCCTGCTTGAAGTATCAGGCATTACTTGTATAGACTAATACCTATATATTTTATGTGTGAAATACCCAAAGACTTAGTTCCAGCTAAAACTCTCCCCCACAAAACACAACTATGAGGGACTGACTATAAAACTGGCCAAATGAAAACTGCTCACGTCTTTTCTGAGCAGTACATCATTGTTGAGGTTTCCAAGCGCTTGCTAGAATGGTCTCTAAATATCTCTAAACAATATCATTATCAATTGACCAGTGTGTGAGTGTGCCTATGAGTGACCACCAAAAAAAAAAACAAACCACACAACACTTTCCAACAATAAAATCCCCTAGGTTACAGTGCATGTGTGTGCATGTATGAGCACACACACACACTCATGTTAAATACTTTTTCTCCTGATTCAGAGATCCCTTAAATCCTGGGACTGTGAAGAACTGAGGAATCCATTCTGTACGCAGCATCATGGTGAAGGGGAAGAGACAGAGAAGCTGCACCCGTATGTCCTCACAGGTTTACAGCAAGAGGAGGAAAGTTTATTCACAGGTCTTGAGCGGATGGGCACATATAGATATCACAGTACAAATGTGGGAGTGTAAAAGCATTCAAAGACAGAACTAAAAAAATTAACTTCACTCTTTCAAATAGCTGTCCCTAGCTCTTCCAGCTCTATGAACCCACAGTCAGCTCCAGCGGAGGTGTGTGTCATGACCACACGGAATGCAATAGTTTTGAAATGGAACTCTCCCACCTAACTTACAAACCAGAAGGCTTCTACAATGCACCTGCCCAATCATCGTCTAAACAAACAAACAAAACACCCCTTTGAATAAAAGCTGATCCTGTCTAAAATTACTAGAAAAAAATCAAGTTTAGATCGACTCTGAAATCCTATCTACATTACCTAAAGGAGGGCAAGCATGCAAGTACAGCATGTATTCAAACTCTAAGGGCATCCAGCCTAAACCTCTAAGACACACTACATTCCCACATAAGCACTAAAGATATTAGCAAAAGGAACTTTTCAACTACTTCAAAAGCATATTATGAGAAGACTACAAGGATAAACATCAGTCACTAACCTGTTCCTTAACAGCAGTGTTTACATTGGTCAGGTAGTGTTGACAGATTTGACAGAACACTCTCATTTGCTTCTTTAGACGTAGAAGATCCTCCTTTAACGAGAAGGATTTCATATAATGGTTATGATTTTTCGATCTTATAACCACATTTAGCATATGTATTTTCACAGAGCAATCCACCACAGATCTCATACATAGTTGTAACATTCAATTCCAGTGAACCATTTCAAAATTTGTTTAAATTTTAATAAAAATTGAACTATTCATACAGTCTTGTTTTAGCAGGCTGTATTATGAAACTAATTCCCATACTTAGTCAACCTGCTCATAAGCAGCATGTACTTCGCAGTTAATTCTGTTGCAAGAAAAAACCCCCAAAACCCCAACAACAAAAATCTTTATGCACAGTACACTTCTGTCACTTCTGGTTCTGTGCTTCAACTTCTTTGCTGTTATGTTCCACTGGCATTGAACAGAAATCAGTGGAACTTCTGTATGTACCTGGCGTATTTGGCAGCAGTCCAGCAGTTAAATACATTAAAACAGTTGTGGTTCAGAAGTTAAACTTATGAAATCTTTAATTTTTATTTACAAGAGCACTAAACAGTCTCAATAAAACACCACTTATCAAATAAGTTCTTTTCATTCCTGCTGAAAGTATTACAAATTACATTTCACTGCAAAACAGCTAAGTTAATCTTCATTTCTAACCTAACTTTTCAACATTTAGCACAGCTTCTACTGGCAGGCTTTTGATAAAGCTTTAATCACTACTACAAAAAAGCCTTAACATTGTTTACCCTTTAAAGAATAAGCTAAAAAAGCCTCCAAATCCTTCACTCACATAAGTGGTTCTCAACAATCTATGTATCCACTTCATAGCTGGTATTTTTGATTTTGGAACTGTTAAAAACCAATAAAAACCTTGATGGTAAACTAGCTAGCCAGACAGTGTTGAAGAAGTTCACAGTTAAGACACCTTCAGATTCTAATTACTGAATCAGTAAGGCCACAATTATTCTTTGGACTAATGAAGTCTTAACATAACAGGGATAAAAAGAAAAAATACCATGATCTCACAAATGTGTTTTCCGTTATAAAAACCACTAGCACAAGACCTTACTGTGGCCTTCCAGTACCTGAAGGGGCCTACAAGAAAGCTGGAGAGGGACTTTTTACAAGGTCGTGTAGTGACAGGACAAAGGGGTAATGGCTTTAAACTGAAAGAGGGTAGGTTTAGATTAGATATAAGAAAGAAGTTCTTCACCACAAGGGTGGTGAGGCACTGGCAGAGGTTGCCCAGAGAAGCTGCAGCTGCCCCCTCCCTGGCAGTATTGAAGGCCAGGCTGGATGGGGCTTTGAACAGCCTGGTCTGGTGGAAGGTGTTCTTGCCCATGGCAGACCTATATGGTCCCTTCCAACCCAAACCATTCTATGATTTAATGATTTTAAGTTACATAGCATGTTTCTCTACTCCTGTATCTACCAGAAGCTCACACTACCACACGCTAAAATAAAAGAATTTATACATACTCACATTAAAATAAGTTTATTGTAATAACAGATCAATTAATTACAAATTAAGTTCATCGCTTATAAATTAACAATGCCATGAGTTCTGTTTCTCCCTTGTAAATTATGACAGATGCCTACAACTTCTTTTTCTTTAATTATGATAATTGAAGTGTTTAAAAATCCTTAAGAATTTACTTATTTAATCTCTGACTTAAATAAAGGACGTGTTATCAGTAGCTCTAATAGCAAGGTGCAACTCCAGCATCAATTTCCAGTGAAAGAGCACAAAATGTACCCTTCTTACAGGACTGGAGAAGGCTTCCAGAAAAAGTATGCTAGATTATTACTACTTTTTTTTTTTTTTTAAGTTAATGAAATCATAATGTTTCAGCACTTACAAACTCCATTCTAAACTGTCTGGCCTTTCAAAAGCGATCTCTCATAAGGCAGTTTGTGCAGCAAACCCCCTAATCACCCTCTTTAAGCAATGCTGTCCAGTGGATACAAGAAAACTTAATCCTTCCTCCAAGATTTTTCCATAAGTGAAATTAGAAAGATTACATTTGCAGGAGCTTCAAGATTACTATATAGAGAACCAGAACAGGCCCTCCTCTTATTCCCTGAGAAAGTCGAAAATTTAACTTAATCTTTTCATGTCTTTATTTAACAACACATTTAAAAGTCTGATGAAGAGCAAAGTACGATTGCAACACACTGAGCAATAAGAATACTACGACAGCGTGCAAATCTCACTGACTTGTCATTGGTACTTGACAGTTTGCAAATTCAAACCCACTACTCGAGAGCAGTAAGACTGACTACCCCTCCTTAGCACTGTTACTGTGCCAGACTAATAGATACTGCGATTATTTACAATTACTTCAAAATTCTAATTAAATATAATATGGACATTCAACTAATCAAAACATAACCATTTAGAGAAATACGTTTTTAAGTCAAGCATTCCACTACTAAACTCTAAAATCTGAATAACTTATTAGAAATGCGTATTTAGTCAGGTATCGGTATTTAAAAAAAAAAATTCTGAGTCTTAATTAATTCCATCACAGTTCCCACTTGATGACACTGCAGGTATGTACAAACGTCTATTTACTACTACAAACGGAACAAGGCATACCTTCGTGGAACTGCTTTCAGTAATTTTCGCTAGCTGCCAAAGGATTACATAATGAGTACACTGCAGTGCATGAATAACGATCTGAAATCAAAAGGAAAAAATGCATTAGATGGCAAAGGCCAGTAAGAGACAGAAACAAAAGCTATTTATTGTTGTACCTAAAGAACACATTTTAACTACAGACCTGTTCTGGCATGTCTCCATTTTCAATGCCAGTTTTCAATAACTTGTAGTTGCAGCCAAACAAGTCCCATCTTGATAGGTCATGAGCACTGGAAACATTAAAAGCGAAGCAAAGATGTAATTTAGCTAACACCATTCCTGCAATTTGACATTAACAACTACTGAAAGCTTAACTGGTCAAAAAAACAAAAAAAAACAAAACCAAAAAGCACAACTACACAACAACAACAAACAAAAAAATCACCAAAACTCACAAATAGCCATTCCCCAAACCCCAACAAAACACCCCCAGCACCACCACAAAAAAATACCAAAGCAAAAATAACACAGAAAATCTCATTTTTTATAATTTCTTCATGTATCCAAAATGTGTCACATTCTGCACAACTCTCCATCATTCACACTAAACAAAAAAAAACTCCAAGTTGCATTAAAAAGACATACAGAATTAAAAAGAAACAAAACCATCCCTCCCACACCACAAACCCTGACAGACGTTTGCAGAAGCCTACTTGTGAAAAGCAGTGATTCTCTTCAGTGTTGACAATACTTGATATGCATCATCTTCATCAGGTTCCTCCCCCTATTTCATAATCACATAGTAAGATATCCCAAGCATTGTATGCAAAGCAAACTTCAGAAGATTAAAAAAAACCCTCCCAAACCCCAAAACATCCCCCAACTCAACCAACAACCACCAAGAAAAGAGAGAGAACTGCATCAAAATTACTTATCCACGACACATTTGCTTTTAGAAGAGTTAAAAGAGTTTGAAAGTTCATGTTTAAAAATACTCAGCAGCACAAGGAGAAATAGAGGAGGAGGGCAGGGAGGAGGGAGAAGGGAAAAAAAAAAGTCTAGGATAGCGGAATACAAGGTATTATGTAGATGCTTCAACTTTCTCTGCAGAATCCAGCAGAGGCCACTGTCAGACAATAGATAGTGGAGTAGATGGGCCACAGGTCAGTACCTCAATCTTACTTTAATCACAGAAAAAAAGTCTTTGAGAGAGGTAAGGGAAGTGTTTTATCCTAATTTCACCACAAGTTCTGACAAAACTTGCTTTGGGCAAAAGAAAAGGAGTAAACAGGAAAAAAGGAAAAAAGTATCTACTTAAGTACACAGGATAAACTATCTCAGGCCACAGAAACCCCTCAGTGTATCAGAGATATTACAAGTCCAATGCCTTTTACTGTTCTGCAGTTGCACAACCTTATCGTAGCCCTATGGATTTCAACACTTTTAGCAGCATATTTGCCATTTTCCTTCAAGCCAACTCTGACATTTCCTTTCCTTGCTTTACCTCTCATTCTTTCTTTTTCTCACAAAGGGGGAAATAAATTAATTACCAGGCACATTTCTTACGTGGTCTACATATAGCATGCATTTCTAGAGGGGAGCTCCAGTTCAGGCCAATAAGCAAGAGGAACAGGAGCAAAGCTTGACAAAGTAAGTGGAGAACGAAGCTGTCAGACACTTCCTGTGCTCCTTCTCGCAGATGAGGAAGAGGAGAAACAAGTTTTGTCTGAATGTTTGAGATCCCACATTGCAAAGTTCAATACTGTATCAGAAAATTCTCGCTCTTCAGATTAGCACAGTGTGGGAACAAAGTGATTTTCAAGCTACTGACTGCATCTGCTTGCATTCAGGAAAGGAGGGGGCGTGTTTCCTAGAGATTTTCATATTTATCAACAGCAATACGCAATCATAGGCAAGACTAGCAACTAGTATGTTTGAGTAGAATCCTACTGGATTACAATGCTACATCTCACAAAACCATGATCCCCAAAACCTAAAGGTGAAAAGTTGATGTAATTTTATAGTTTAGCTGAAACATCTATCAAATAACAAAAAAGCCCCTTGTCAAAAGGAGATTCAAGACTCACTGTCCTAATATAAAAGAATAGTCTGAATTCACGTAATCACAACAATGATACTGTTGTATTATTGGGCTTAACAGTTTTCAAAGTCAGAGAGAAGTTCCCATCCCTAACTCATTGACTTGCATGCTTGCAAGTCAGAAAAACATACTGGAAATATTTACAGGGGCAGGAAAAGCTGATCTTGCACATTAAGATACCTCTTGCAGGAAGTCTTCAAGAAGACGATTGAACTTGTCTGCCAATTCATCTATTAACTGACTTCTAGCAATGTCAACCCTGTTAAAGATTGTGAATTCTTCATTACAGAGAGCATGGTATGTTTTTGAACAGGCTTCCAAAACATCTATATCTGTGTGCTTCTCCACAATATCCCGGATTTGTCGCAGTAAGGCATCCAAATGCTACAAGAAAGATGAGGTGTTGGAAAAACATGTATTCATATATACATACATGTATGTATTTTTAATAAACCTTAAGGAATACTAAAAGATAAATTCAATTTACTACTTTTGCGACTATGATACAGAACACAAAACACTTCTGGAAAGCCAGCAAAGCTTCTGAGTAAATTAAAATCTATTTAGCAAAAATTAAATAGGAGCTTGTCAAAGGCTAAAGATTCAATGCATTTTAAAAAGTCATTAAAAATTTGCAGTTGTTAGTATGGTTTAACCTAACACTTGATTTTGCAATGACAACTGAAAAACACAGCAGCATTTATCTCCCCCTTACACAAACACTTATACATAGTCTTAAAAGCTGTATATTTGAATATTTAGTTTCATAACATTCAAGTATCAGCACTGAAACCAACTTCAGTTGTTCTCACATGCCTCCCCTCAATGTGAGTTGCTCACTGCTGCTCTATCACTGCTAGGCTATGCTGCCAAGTAAACATTTTATTACTTTTTTTGACCCTAATGAGTTCCAGCTACTTGCCTCACAATACAGCAAAACAGTGCATCTGAGAAGGAGATAACAGAGATGAGAACAGCTTACACCAACTTCATCACCATAGCAGATAAAATGAGAGCAGTAACTACATAATTCATGATCTGGTAGTTTTCCCCTTTTTCATGCAATGCAGATGGTGGTTTATTAGTTTCAACAATCAGAAAAAGAAAACTTTTCATTTCTACAAGTTTTACCTCTCAGGCAGCGTAACTTGAACATGACCATAACCCAATAACAAATGCTCTTGCATAAAGTTCATCTAACTGGCAAGATTCTCTGTCAAAACTCGCCAAGCAGAACTCACAAACCTCAAGCTTTCAGTATCTGTAGGAACAGCAACGAGTCACAGCTCTTAAGTCCAAGTCTCATTCTCAGTAACGGTTACAAGTCTCACCTACAAAAAAACCTGCACCTACATTTGTGACAAATTCCAGTGACTAAGTCTAAACTCTGTGTTTTCTCCTTTTTCATGAAATGTTATTGAATGTTACCTTACCTTTTCCAATCGCCCTGTTGTATAAATTTCCAAATCAAAGTATTGTGGCAACTGCAATAAGTTGGTGACTTTTTCTGCATCTACAGAATACTGTAAAGTTGACAGGGGAAAAAAGTTTAAATGAAAGTGTCCCGGACAACACAATTCCTTACAGAACTATCAAATAATAATAAAGACTAATAAGAAAAAATGAAGACTTTTGCAAGCCATACGCTTAATTACAGTACCTATACTTGTTAACATTTCAACAACAAGTCCATCAGCAAGAAATTGAATTAAATCTACCTTTGCTAGCAACTGGGGAAGTGCCACTGCAAAAAGTTCAGTAATTTTTGTCCTGTCATCCAACTGGGTTTTCTTTTCCTTTGCTGTCAGCACCTAAAATATTGGTATCGTAAGAATTGTACAACTAAAAGTTCTGGTGCAAAGTTTCATTATCATTAATGAAATGACAATTAGGTACATGGACCCTCTATTACCACTGTACAGTATCAAATTAAAAAAAATTCAGCAGTCAAAAATGCAATTCAAAGTTACACCTAATACTACTGAGATTAACTTGAAAATAGCAGTGATAATCTAGAACAAAAGGTTTACCTTCCCTGCAACAAACAACCGTGATCAGAATGCTTTTCTTGGCAATGAAAGAATAGCAAACCTTTCAGCTTGCTTATGACTTCTAATAATATTTACTCAATTCATATGTCGATCTGATCTTCACACAAGCTTTCAATCTGTACCTAAACTGGTTCCTCGCCAAAAGCTGCAACAGTGTTGAAAGCAGTTCCCTTCCCTGCTTAATGTCCCAGCAAAAGAGGGCTGATGAACTCTATATAACCAAAGTAAAGCAAATTGGTGGACTGTCCTCCTTCCAAAGAGACTATGAACTATATTCCCTTCCCTCATTTTGCTCTTTCAAACTGAAAACACTTCNATAGATTTCCCAAACATTAATTTTTGTTCTCTTTTTCAACCAATACTTCTTTCAACATCAATTTTGTGTTACCTTTAATAGTAAAAACAAACGCAAGAGTCTAAACAGTATTAAGCACTTGCCGAAGTCCAGAAACAGTGAACTGGCCAGGCCACCCATACACGGGAGGCTGTGGAGACTGAAGCTGAATTTCCGAGTTCAGTCCCTTCAGCAGCAACAGCCTACAACCTTTCCTTCTTCCCACACAGTCCCCACACAGCCACTCCCACATCTCTAGACCAGTAGCTTATTGCTTCCTACCCTCTTCCCGGTTCCTCTTCCCACAGGAGGATGACATTCTGCTGCTTGCCGAATTGTACAAAGCATTATTTCAATCAGTGCGCTTTCCTGTCTATCCGTCAAAGCTGAAATTTAAAAAACAGATGTTAATACACAACTTGTTTTTTTTCATTATCCACAAATGTTAGTATCTAAGGCTCAAAACATGCTTTTTTTTTTTTTTTTAAGAAAAAAAGAAAGACATTTAGACCGTTAGCTCATTTCCGCAGTGGGAGTGGCACAGGGGATAGAGAAGACAGAGCACCTTGTAAAACACCACCAGAAAATATTTTAAATTGAGGGAATATCACTAGATGAGTCGCACGACAGGATGCAACAAATATCAAGTTTTATAATTGTTTTAGTTCCTTTGCATTTTTCAGAGGGCCATTTACTAAGACTTACGAATTACAGAGTTATGCCAGGGGTTTTGTGTGGGTTTACTGTCATTAAAGAAATGATGGTATTTTTCCATAGGGTAGTTTTAACACTCAATAAATGAACAAGTTTCACAAGAAACTTATTTTCTCTAATGCCAGAAATGCAGCCTGAACCCACGGAACAACAGGACAACTGGACGCTGCATGCTTATTCCTTCCCTTTTCTTCCTCTTTTCTTCCCATCATTGTTCCTCAGTGTCTCCCTTCCATACCAGAAGTGATGTCTTTCTACTCTTCCTCGTATTTTATAATCAGTATTAGTGATTTACTATAGTCATGTAAAAATAGAGAATATATGGGCACTCATAAATGTAAACATCTTATTTCTCTATAAATCAAGACTAACAGAAACTGCACAGCAATAGAAAGAAAGATCTACAAAAATCTTACGTTCTTCTCCATTGAGAGGCTCCTCCAACAGCAAACTGTTCATACATTCCCAGTCCTTCAAGAGGTCTGTTGCACAGTCCCACATGCTGTCCACAAGATAAGCAGCATGTTCATGCAACTAAAAGGAGAACAGATTAAATATTTTTCTTTATCAGCAATACAGTTCATTACAGAACTTGCTATAACACCGGGTATTTTTCTCACTTGGCTCCTGCCTGTAGTCAAAAAAGCTCTCTGGTTCAACAGAAGTCTCTCTCCTCCAATTAACTTAAAAATTGATTAATCCAGACCAAATTCTACAAAGAGCAGTGCTACAAGCTCTGTCAGAAACTGGGGGATAGGAGGGTGGTGACTCTGAGGGTTTTTTCCTGTGTTTTGGGTGGTTTTTTTCCCCCTCCACCCTTGTAAATCTCCTAAGTCGCAATTTCTCTGCAGCCATATATTAGCATGAAGAATGACAGAAGAGTATTTGTCAGTAGAGCTCACAGCCTGTCTCAACATTGTGTTAATAATAAATACATTGTGCTCTAATAAACACAACCACAAACCAGTCTTTTGACCCCCATGCTCACATAACAGGAAAACTAGGACAGATCCACGGTTATTAACCAATGAGTGAGGAAAAGAAACAGAACAATTTAAAACAAACAAACCACCCCCCCCACACACACACACACAAAAAACCCATCAAACAAAAAGAAACCACCACCCCAACCAACCAAACCCCCCACCCCCGCCACACATCACAAAAACAAGGATATCCCTGAAATTCAACTTACTTCGCTTTCCAAAAAGAAAAACACTAATGTCTTCACAAGATTAGCATTCGGACTTTGTCTTCCCCTCCTTTTAAGTACTCCATCATCTTCAGGATCTCTACGGCTGAAAAGCCTAAAAGAAAAATCATTTCAGGACAAGCTGCTTCTTCATTGCGCTTGCCACAGTCAATTCATATCAAGATACTGTTTTTTACAGACACACACTTAACAGCTTGCTGCTTGGCTCCATGTTTTATTTTGAAAGGAAGTAATTTGGGACAAGTAGCATTTGAACAATTTCATATATGCAGCATTGGTATTTCACTGGCTGTTTCTACTGGAATGTATAATTATAACAAAATGCTTTACAAACATCAGTGACAACTGCAGGTGCTTGAGGTCCCATGCTCCTCTTTAGCAAACCACATTTGCTGAACCTCCCCACAGGAGATTTCAAAGCAACAAAGAAATACTGGAATCACAGAATGTTAGGGGTTGGAAGGGACCTCTGTGGATCATCTGGTTCAACCCCCCCGCCAAAGCAGGGTCACCTACAGCAGGATGCACAGGACCTTGTCCAGGTGGGTTTTGAATATCTCCAGAGGAGAAAGTCTGAGAAGTATTAGATGGAAAACGTATTTTACACACCTGATACACCTACACACCTGATGTATGTGTTGAATTTTTTTTTTTTAAAACATAAAAATACTTTATGAAATGGTCACATGAGCAGGGGGTGGGCAGAGAGAAACTACAAACGGGAAAATACTTGCTATGATGCAAGCACAAGTTTTAGGTACTAAACTACATTAGCATTTTAAGATGTTTTACAGAACACAGGAAGGACGGGAAAGGAAGACAGAGGAATGTTTTTATCATACTCCCTTTAAGTACAAGCTTTTAAAGTGCAGACTTCAAAATTGCTCTATTTCCCAATCAGAAAAACTAAAGCAGTTCAAAAACTACAGTAGTGTTACCTTTTCTGCAAGTCATTTCTTAAGGCCACTTCATTATTCAGTTCTTTCTTTCTTAATTAAAACTAATGTGAATCATAGTATTAATGCACACACTAAAATCTACAGGAACAAGAAATTAACGATAATTTTTCCATCTTACTTTTTATAAAGAAATTCCCCTGCGGCAACTGCTACTGGCCGATGAGCTGAATAAACCAGATGGTAGACATTTTCACAGTCTTCTGCAGTCAGAACTTCTTCACTACTCCTAGGGGTGCGGATGAGAAGGAAAGAAACAAAAAAAAGCCAAGTCAATAGAGTACAAACTCTAATGAAGGAGAAGGACATGAAGGAGAATCTAAACTTTTTCCTTTATCACCCTAAAACCCATAACAAGACAGCTTAGTGCCAAAGTCTTCCTAAAAAAAAATTACTGATAAAGTATGAACATTTGATAGAAAGTTATGCTCAAAAGTTCAAGTACTGCATAATGTTCAATAGATCATATACTTCTTCATTTCAAATACTCCACGACAGCTTCAAATTTGGGAGGCTGAATTCTCAGTTGCTAGCCTTTACACTTCACTGTGATAGATAAGTAACAGCACTGCTCTAGCCAGATTACTTTTGAAATTCCAATTTGTTTGAGTGTAAGATGCGTAGACATTTCTCTAGACTTTGGATTATCTGAGTTCTGCCAAGTTGCTGTCCGTGCCCACAGGTATGAGAAATACTTTTGAGTTCTAGTATTTGTTGAAGATCAGATAAGGAGATACACATGTACTTACTGTAAAACAAGAGTGAGTAATTTTATTGCTTGGACTGCAACATCATATTCTTTGTCAAGAGTCATAGACACAATTCTATCCTAAGAACACAAAAGAAAGTATTTTCAAAGAGGAAAGAAGTGTAATACAACTATAAAAAACTTCATACGTACTTAAAAAAAAAAATGAAGTTACACTAACCTTGAACCGACTGGTGAAGAGTTCCAATTTGGAATTAAGCTCTTTATTATAGTAAAGCCCTTGCAAAGCAGTTAGGCATTTGAGTCTTACTTCCCCTTGCTAAAATAAAATTAAGGACTGGATTAAAAGGCAAGTATAGGACACAGATGTGATTTTCAAATCATACAAGACAAGTTTCTTTTGCAGTCTGGATTAACTCAAAGACTAAATGCTGTCAAGATCAACTATCCTAACGATATTCATGACATAAGAGTATGTCCTTGCTTGTAACAAGCCTATGAAGGAAAACCCCACACACACACAAAAAAACCCCAATGTCTTACTACAGTTAGTATCTGTCAGTCAAAACACACTTGTTTCATTCTTTAAAGATGTAGTCTAATTTCCAAGTACAATTCTATGTGTCTTCTCTCACTTGAATTAAAATTGGCAGCATCCGTATCATTAACAACATCTCTTGTTAGATCAAGCAGATTGCAAAGAGAAATATTCCTCCTGAAGTACAAGACCTACTTTAGCAGAGAACATGTTTTAAGGCATAGACACAGAAATACTTTTTGTAAGTCTAGGACAACTGACTTGACGCAGTTTCTTATCACCCCGCAGCCAGAGGATGTTGGGTTTTGATACCAAACCCATGAACAGCACAGCATAAGTGAGCATCCCTCGTTTGTTTCACTTCACATTCAGTAGCCTGAAGTCTCCAATGCAAGAACTGAGACAACATTCTGACTCAACAATGTATCAAGGAATATTTGTAAACTCTATCTGTTGACCACTCCAATCAGAGAATAAATCCTAGCTGGTAGCTGGTAAGCAACAGCTTGAGGAGTAACAGCTTGAGGCACTCTGAAGCACAAATGGGGCCTTACCCCATGCTTTTTCCAGCGAGCCGAGAAGGCTAAAAAGTTTCTTAACTCAGCAAAACAGAGAAACTGTTAGGCTGTATGACTGGATTATTACATGTGAAATGCACTAATTTTAAATAGTTAAATATTATAAAGTAGAAGTCTGTATAAGCCATAAATAGAAAAACCCATTTCCTTACAAATAGCAGTTCCTTAAAAATCTATATATACCTTCAAAAGATTCAAGTGTATTTTATGTGTATGTTGAAACACCAGTGCTTCTGAGCGATAAGAAAAGCACTGACTGATCAGTCAAGAGATCAGAACCTAGCCAGGCAACATCAACAATCAAAAACATGGAGTTTACACTTCATGATTCTGTTCCTCTTCCTCAGTGCAGCTTACCTTATCATGCATAGTCCACCCTACGTATTTTAAGTAGCTGTCATTAAGAAAGGCATCACTGTACATCTTCATCCATATCCCAATCTCTTCAATACAGATAGCTCTTATTTCAGCAATTGCATCTCTGTGGAGACAAGTGTGGCAACAGAATCAAACAGATAAATAATTAGAAATAACTTGTCATCAGCTTCCAAAATAAAACAACGAAACTATAAATTACTTACTAAGTGAAACTTACCGGTATCTATGCACAAAAACACCTTTAAATATTGCATTCATCATGTTTTCTATTTCATCCTGATTTTCCTGAAGCTGAAAGAACAGAGAACATAAACAGTGAGCAGCACTTTTACAGTCAGATCAGATGATGCTGATGCTAGACAAACCAAATCAAATTAACACTTGCAAGTGTAGCCATTAAATCCTTTCCTGAAATATTCACAAGTCTGTTTCACAGTACAAAATACGTTGTTATTATTTAAGGAATTGTATCTACCACAGCATACAAGTTTCAGTAATTCTGGCCACTGGAAAACTGTTCTTCAAGTGTAACAAAAACATCTTCAGCTTCTGCAAGCTCCTTAAGAAAACATGATTTAATTTTCTAGTAACTTTTTAAGCCCGATGTTCAGCCCAATTTTTAATACACTTACTATATTTTTGTGGACACATATTATTAGAACAATACCCAAATCACACGAACTATGTTACAAGGAGTCTTTTCTGTACACTAAAGAATTTGTAATCTAGAAAGACAAGATACAGATGAAGAACTTGCAAATGGCTACATGAGCAGCATATACTCTGTTTTGAATATCTCTTTCCTCATCATCCCATCATCCATTACATCATTAGAGAGATAAAAAAATGCAGAAAGGTATTGCAGAAAAAAAATCAAATTAAAAATATAGAGGTGAAAAATAATGGAGGAGACAAGTCCAGTCTCAGAGCAACAACACAAGAGCATGACATGCACATGAGCTGAAAAGTGATACATGCACCATTTCAAAACAGAGAAAATTTTATTTGCTCTGAAAGTGCAGTAAGGTCAGTTAAAAGATTTCAGAATAACTAAATATTGTCAGCAGACAAGCATATTCTTTTTGCAGTTTGAACTGTAAAGGCAGGACAAATTGAGAGAATGTTAACGAGAATAGTCAAGGACTGGGAAAGTTGACATTCCAGTGGATCACACTGGCGAAAAAAGAAGAAAAAAAGACCTCCACACACGCCCCAAACCACCCAAAAAAACCCCACAAAGAAACCACCAGAGACATTACCCAGATTGAGGGGGAATGGATACAAAAGGTAAAGGACCTCTCCCACAGAAGTTTAGACAACCAGGAAGAACGAACAATTTCCACAGCATTACAATCAGGAATTTATAGAAGACATGAAAAGCTATAAGGAAATACATTAAGCATAAAAAGACTAAGCAGCAGGAGATAAAAGATTAACAAAGGAAAATATTTAATGTGATCTGAGCCTAAATCTAACACCTGCCCACAGTAGCCTCTGAAGGGGGTGAGGGGGATCAAAATACTGTAACAAAAGACATGCCAAAAGAATCACCGAATGAAGTGAATTTTAGTACTGTATAAGGCTGAGTTATAAATGAAACAAAAACTGAAATCAAACAAACAACTGAATGTTACTCCGAAGCGTATTTTCATTTAGCACAAGAAAACCAGAAAATCTAAACCAAAAGTAGAAAAGCTGGTAAGAAATCCTAAAAATCAATATTCTCAGAGCAACTGAGATTGGGAAAAGTCTTGATTTTCACATGACTGCCTTTTCTGTATATCGACATATTATTTATTCTAGGGCTGGTCCTGCACAACTACATTCAATGGTTGGTTAAGGGATCAGTCTCAAACTTTGTGATCTTTGTGAGGAGAACAGAAGACAAAGTTGTTAGTTTAGCTGAACTGTCCAGAAAGTAAAAACATTAATGGGTAACAGGACAAAAGCTGTAGAGCAAAGGTAAGATGCTTCCTTTGATCACTGGCAGGTTATTTCTAATGTCTAAAACAAAAAAACCCCAAAACATTGGTTCCCCCCAAAATGAAAAACGTCAGTGAATTAGGGCTTTCAACATGACAGCACGGTCAGCAATGAATCAGCAAGTCCCTTTTATACAAAAAGAAAGGAAAGAAACAGAAGTAGATTGCATTTGCAATTTTAGTAGTGTATTCTGTAGAAGAAAAAAACCTTATCTAAAGCCTTTAAACATACTTTCTGCTGAGCTCAGTGTTAACATCATAACAGGAGTATTTTGCCCCAAGAGCATGGGGTTCTTCTCTAGAAGCCAGAAACAGTCAACATATGGTAATTTTTGTTACATGTTTGAGTTTAGGAAACTAGTCAAGAAATACAATAAAAAAGTATTTATCACTGATTGCCGTCTCTCTTGCTAACTTTACTAAGATGGCACTACCTGAAAATTATTTATGAGTCTACAGCTATTGCTTTTTAGAGAAAACCAGATGGTAAGAAGCACCTTTCAAAGTAATTAAGATTTTCAAACATTAAACATGAAAAACTTAAAAGATAAAACAGAGGGACTAATAACTACTAAAATTATGGAACAAGATTAATTATTAGTTGTCATTTATCAATACTCCTCCAATGCCTATCAGCTACAGACAGCTGCACTAACCTCCTTTCTTTTCTGTAGTAAGAGTTCCAGCCGATCATTAGCTCGTTTCCCAATTATTTTATTCCGTTCTGCTTCATACTGCCGTTGTGTATTGTCCATGTTAATACTAAGATTTAACGCCACATTCACTAAAGCAGTCATCAGCTTCATGGCTACAAAAAAGTGCAAAGAACAAGGATTATTTAAAAGGTTACCTGATCTAAGAAAAATGATACACAAGAATCTTCACACCTCCTCCTGTCACCCCTTTCTGTATTTATGCAAATATATTCACTGTAAATTTCTTGATACACAAAATTTAGCAGTGTTTTACTAAGAACCATATCATTACTTGTCAACACAACAGATAAAACACTGACATTTTGTTCTTTCTGTCCATTTTTCAATATGCATTATTATTCTTGAATTGAGATACAGGATATGCTTCCCCCAAAAAATGAAGCTGGAATCTAAGATTTACAAATATAGCCCAGAAAATATTAAAAGGATGCCATTATTAGAATTAGTTAGTAGACGGATATTACCAAATCATTCCACCCCAAACACACAAGAACTCTCTTCTAAAGGAAATGTTTTAGACAACCAATGCCACCATATCACACCATTCTTTTCCTCTCAATTTAACTTCAATGTGAGGCAGTTTTCTTTAAATATTATTTTATTTGCAGAAACAGAGAAAGGACATCAGCCAATCAGAAGCCAGAGAACTGATCAAAACGTAAAAAACACACTTGGGTGGGATTTTTTCATGTCCTTTTATTAAAAAGAGTGCAGACAAATATGCCTATTCCAGAAAGCAGGAGGTGTTCAACAGAATACTTGCTTTCCTTATGAACTTCTGTAACAACAAGGCATGAAAGGGCTTGCATTGGTAGAGCGTACACAGAACATTATTAAGCGTGTATCACCAGCGCAAAGTTGATGAGTAAGGCACAGACATGCAGATATATCGAAATACAGTCACACACTGATCTCCAAGGGTATCAAGATGAAAAGAACAAGTCTGCGCTAATCAGACACCAAAATTACTGCCAGTAACAGTAACTACTGATACAAGGATTTTGTTGTCTGTCTCCATCTCATGTTAAACACAATCTTCAAGAATACAAACAGTAATCTCACATGAAATGCAAAAGTAATTACATAAAACAATCAAAATCAACTACTGATGTGAACAAATGCAAACAGACTACTGATAAAAAAATATTTTGTGTGACAAATTAATCTGCAACAGTGAAATTTCTCCAACTTTTAGTCAGGCACAACTCAAAAAAGTAGTAAAAATCTGTTTCTTAAGAACTAAAATTTGTATTAGTCAGATGGTACAACCGTCAAATTGATGACCCAGCAGAATCACTATATTCTCCTGAAATCAAAGGTTTTGTTCCTCTCTCCATAATAAATGCCTTGGCTAGCGGGAGTCTCACAGTGACAGTCCAATGTGCAACGTGCTAACATATACTGAGGAGAGATGATAGATGAAATGCAACAACTGATCAGACAGTCAGAACTGAAACTAGCTGTAAACCAGCCAGTTCCAGCGAAGCTAATGAGAACCAGTGTCAGTGTGGCAAAAGCTCAGTGTCACATACAGTCTAAATCCACCTTGTTCAGACTAAAACGGCTATAGTGAGCTGTACATAACTGCACTGCTGCACAATGCCATCTGAGACCCTTCTTCACTAATGCAAGCAGGTTTAGGGCTTCCTTATCCAAGCAGCTTATCCTTTGTCCATATAATGATGTATTTATTTAAAACACTCCATACTTAACTGGTAATGGTTGTCTTCATAACTGAACAGATTTGAAAAAGAATCATGTAAAAAGGACAACCATACAGAAGTTTAGTGACTGTATCACCGATGTAGCATTCTTTAAAATTATTTCTTACGCAATGAATGGAAATGCTACTTCCAATTATATGATGCCATGGCCTCAATACACAGCACAATTTAAATTTGTAGTAAAAATTGCATCCAATCTAAAATACAACTCCTGCCTGACTTACCACAGCGCATACACAGGTTCAACTGTATTTGAGGTTAAAAAGATACCTACACCCTGACTATGACCAAAGACAAACTGCAGAATCAAATGAAAAGCTGCCTTCTATTTACTTTTCCTACTAGCCTTTAAGCTCACAAAAATTAAGTACTAGAAGCTGGTAAAAAATGCTTTCAAATAGCGCTGTGTTTTTCAGTGCTGAAAAACCAATAAAGACAAGACAGCTGAACCAAAACAAGTTGCATTAGAGGAAAACTATCACACAATGAAATGAGTTGTATGTCGAACACCAAGAAGTTCAACCAGAACAATTCTATCCTGTGCAACACAAA
>Ga0065711_1007105_pt1 | contig 29245 bp, 13 predicted proteins | sample Hoacrofraction12_FD_59098 | JGI IMG/M metagenome (GOLD analysis project Ga0065711, IMG submission 59098) | Hoatzin crop microbial communities from Cojedes, Venezuela - Epithelial fraction 12 v2 (version 2) | ecosystem: Host-associated > Birds > Digestive system > Esophagus > Crop | place... | reverse complement strand
TAGGGAGGGGTGTTGCAACAAGGTGACAGAACTCAGTGCAAGACCTTAAAGGAGAGGAAGGTATTTTTATTTTGAAAAAAAATGTTTTCATTCACTCAGACTCTCATATGCACGTACCCACAAGGACCAAGATGTATATATTCCAGTGGTCTTTCCAGCACGTGGGCACCAAGGCATGTGCATCCAGGTGATCCCAGTGACGTGAGGGAACACTCCAGATACTCAGTACCCGTTAGTAATGTCTGGACACTTCAAACTGAGAAGACTTAAAAAATGAAGTTTTGTGTCTTCAGGAGCTTTGAAGTACCGACAGTGACTTCGTCATCTAAGGCCAGGGCTAAGCCACCTGGCAGTCTGACCGTCATTCTTTGGTGCTCTTTACTGGGCATCTCCAGTTCTGTGCTTGTCTCGTCCCTGGGTCAGTGAAATAACTGGCAAAAGGAGACCCCTGTGCTTGGGTTCACAGCTGGTACAGCTTTGTGGCACAATGTGTGGTGCATGCCCTAGCAAGGAACTACTTTGCTGAAGATTGCTGAGATCTTCCTGCAAGAGAGAGCGGCAGTTTTGATTCTGTGATGCTTTTTAGAAAGTCAGCATTACTGTGAAAAGCAAGGCAGTAGTTGCATCTCCAGGGATGAACCTGGATGAAAGCTATTGTGCTAGACAGCGTTGATCAACCCGCTGCATGTGCTCAAGGGAAGAAAGGCACAGGAATAAAATTAAATTTCTTGTGAAAAGTCTTGCAACATTTGTTAAAGGTTAAGACAGTGGGATCTCATAGATTCATCGTAGAGACTGAGGGAGCATGGAAGCGAGCAACATTTCAGTTTGGAAATCTCAGAACAAGAGAAACTCCCAACAAAAATGGACTTTCCCCTTAGTTCCAATGTAGTGAATGGTACATTCATGAAATAGTACAATTTTTCCTGTCATATGCTGAGGAGAGAGAGGAGAGGGAGGTAAACCTCCCTGTATTTGACTGTCTGCCTATCCATTGCTCAGTGCATTCTCCGCTTGCTCCCTGCTGCTTCCCACGGCTCCGCTCCCACTGTTCCCTTCCATCATGAACAGTGAAGGCACGGGAGGCAGATGAGTGCTGCTGAGGGCACGGGCGTGCAGAGGGGACAGAGAGGTCATCTGGGCCTGGAAATCAGCAGGAGAGCAGAACCACCCATAGAAGCAGGAGGATTTAGGGGAGGCGGGGTGGGAGGGGGACCTGAATTTGAGGCTGATGCTAAGAGCCCCTGTTGGGTGCAAGGCTTGGGTGAGCTGGTGAGTCACAGAGAGGAAGTTCTCCTGCAATCCAGGGGCAGGGCTGTGAGGGCACTAACAGGCCTTAATTGCTCTGAGCAGCCTCACATGGGACCCCTTCCCACACCCTCTGCCCATGGCTCAGGAGGTCTACTTAAACTCAGACATGGGTCTTCATTCCCTTCCTGCACTTTGCTGTAGTTGTATCTGTTTTCAGGCTGGTTCCTGAACTGTTGTTTCCATTTCCCAGGTTGACCATGGACCTAGCATTTTGCCTTGCTGTTGACGATTGTGGGACTGTTGCTGGAGCCTGTTGCCATCACCTCTCTGCTCACCCACATCAGGTGCTGGGTGAGTGCTCCTGGTCAGGAAGGTCCCTGCCCTGCTTCTGTTGGGGCTGCCCCTGCATCAGGGCACAGCCTCTTTCTGCTCCTCAACATCCAGCTCTTACAGGCATTTCCCTGCTAAGGTTCCTGGCCTGGCCTTGTGACTGGTAGTGAGCAGTAAAAGTCTGTGTCTGTCACACATTTGGTCACTGTCACATGGGAGAAGGAGTGAGGGAACTGACTGCCACGGGGTGCTTGAGGGCAAAAAGCTCAGCTGCCTTCATGATGCAGTAAAAGCCCTTGCAAGACCATCAAGAACCTTGCAACTGTCAGCTAAGACAGAGTGACGGGGTGATATCAGACCTGCGTTGGGCCTGGACCCAAGACGGCATTTGTAGGCTGGACTCTTACCGTCTCGCTTAGTGTCATCTGGCCGGTTTTGTGCTCACAGGCAGGAGGTCAGATTACCCAGACAGCCATCAGAGCTGACAAGGGCAGGCTGCTCTCTGTTAGTGGTGCTGGGTCAGGTGAGCCCCACTGAATCTCCTTAGGCACACGCTTCTTCCATTTGAAGGAGGCTGGAAGAGGTGAATCAGAAACCATGTTTGGTTATTCCTGCTGCTTAGGTTTTGGTCCATCTCTTTTTATGTGACTGAATGGCCGGGGCATTCTCATGTCCTCTTCCTGCTATTCTGAAGGTGCAAGTATTGATCCAGTGGATGTGGGTGGCTGAGGGGTGGGGGAAACGGACATGCAATAGCTGAAAAAGAAGCTCTGGTGGAAATGGCCCTTAGTTTGTCTTGTAGCTGAAACAAGGCTCTGAGTGCTTTTGGATGCTTCAGAAACTTGTCTGCCTCACAGCTGCTGACAGCTCCTTTAGCAGAAGGCTGTAGGACAACTGAGAGGGGAGTTTGGCTTTACTCCCTGGGCGTGGGTAATGGAGAGGATCTCCAGCACTTTACCTGGGAGAGTTTCTGTCTTTGAACCATACCCTCCACGTCACGTCTGGGTGCGCACACTGAGCTCCTGGCTGTTGCGTAGTCATTCAGCTAATGGGTTGGTTCTCCACAGAATCTAGCTACCTGACATGCCTCACCACAGGCAAGACTTCCAGTGATTACTGAAGCAGTGTGGCCTTTGAAGGCAATAGTGGATTGTACAGGCTCAGGTGCCCGAAGGGACTGACGGATGCTTGAGAGATGGCAAAAGTGATCAAAATAGACCTTTGGCCCTTCAGAGAGATGCTTTGCCACCAGGCTGCATCCTGGTTTGGTATGGAGCCTGTGTTGTGGATCTGGAGCAGCGTTGTAGTGCCTTACTGTAGGACAGTCTTGTCAAGACTACATGCTGGGAGCCTGAAAACCAGCTGAGATGTGACAATTTGTACAACTGTCTCTGGTGTCCATGTCCACTTCCTTGAGACTCCATGCTTCTTGGGCATAAAGCTTGAGAAGGGCACAAAGTAGACTGTGTTCTTAGCCTGTTACAAAAAAGGTTCAGGGTTCTCAGGCTTAATGTACTAATAGTTCATTTCTGTGTTTTATCCTCATTTGATGTAGAGGTGAGAAGGTTTTTGTGCCCTCAGTACAACCCCTAACAGACAATTTAATGACTGGGCTGCAAACATGAAAGGGGAGAGGGCCAGGGCTGGCTGAGCTAACAGTGTTTTAGGGTAATACTCTGTGGGAGGGTAACAAAATCTGTCTATGCCATAAATAAATCTGAATGGCTTATTTTGGCAAAGAATATTCATTCCTGACAAACGCAATTTTGAGACAACCAATAACCACTTGCTAATTTGGGATGAAATTACAATTGGAATCTGACATCCTCAGGTCAGCTCAGATGTAATATTTGGTGGGTTTCCAGTAGCGTCCTCTCACATGTCTGATAGGAAATGATCTTTATGAGGGCTGTCAAAGGGAAGGGAATACCCAGGCTTACAAATCATTGAAGTGGGTTATTGGAAAAGGATGTGTCAGAGGATTGTTAAGTAAAGTACATTACATCAGGCTGCCATTTGGGTTTCTGAGGTCTAGTAATTGGGACATATTTTCAGGTCTATCAGACTGATTTTCACATCTCCTGGGTTATTAGTACTGCTCTGCTTTTTGAGGCAGAAGGTGGTTTTGCTCTTCTAAATGGGACCTTCTATGTTTTGCTGACTGTAAATGTGCGTAAAGGTGTGTAAATACGATTCTTTGGGATGTATCATCTGTGCTTTATGACTTGAATCTGTTACAGTATAACCTCAGCAGATTGTGCGACAGCTCAAGCTCTCTCACCGACAGGAAGGATGCTTAGATATTGAGGGGCGAGGTAGGAGATCCTCAGTAGATTTTGGCTGGCCACTGTGATGTCAAGGGACTGAGAATCTGAACTAAAAAACTGGTTAATCTAAAGTAAAAGAATTAGGGAACAACAATTCCATTTGGGTTACCTGATTTCTTGGGAAATACGTAAAAGTACATGCAAACCTGCTGACCTCCTGCTAGTTCATCTTTGTACCTAGTTCATCTTCGCACCTCTCGCTGTGCCTGCTTTACAATGAATTGCTTACCCAGGCTTGGTGCGTTGGAGGCATAGTTTTATGCAGGGGACCAATAGGCCCATTACCTGTTGTGTGGGGGATTACTTTCAAGTGGTTAGAAGAAAAATCTTTGAAAATGATGTTTGTTTAGATTCTTCCTTCTCCTGTTGGATGGCGCTGGACGAGGTGGCATGATTCCAGGCCAGGATGCGTTGTTGGGGCTGTGGACTTTGCCCACCTTTCAGCTCTTGAAGTCCTTCATGCACAGCCTATCCCACAAGCATGTTTTCTTCCCTGAAGAGGACAAGCTGCTGAACTTTATCCATCTGCTTTTTAGAAGCATTCATGTCTACCCCCCCTCACAGTATTGTATGGGGTTGCCTTTCATATTACTGAATATGACTGACATTATCACCCAAGGTGTGAGAGTTTGAGTGGTCCATGGGTGGCCACTACCCTCTGCGAGCTGAGGAAACTGTGCCTGTAAACATCTTCATCCCCTGCCTTGGGCTCTCTTATTTTGGGACTCTGTCTTATTTCTCTTAAGATTTACCTAGGTCAGCTCCAGGTGACTCCGGATAAATGTCTCCTAGCAGAGGAAGCCTTTGCTGATAAGGAGAACCTAGTCTGCAGGTGCACCTGATCTCCAGTTCCAGCCTGACCTAAAGGTTCCTAATCCTCTGTTAATGCTTCTGAGGTACGTTTTATTCCCAGGGCTGTACAAGGCTATGTAGGTAAGAGGCTGCTCTCAGCCATGTAACGAGTGCAGACTCAGGTTTTTCAACTGCATGCTAATGAACTCACATTAGCACTGTGAGCTGGTGCTGTGGAGTGCTCTGCCCATCTCATATCTTCCTAACATTAACTCTTCAAAGAGTTATTTAACAAAGGAGCGTAGCTGGAAAATCCTCATCTTGAAATGTGCCTGGCCACTCACTTTGAACTGCAGTCCAATTGATCTGGTCAGTTAATAACGCTAGTTATTCTCAAGACTGATTTCAAACCAATTATGCTGCAGTTTCCTTTAAAACATATAGAGCCATGCAGTTGTGTCGAAGTTTTTAAGGAGTTGCTGTGAAGAGGAAACACAATCTGCAGAAAAAGCACCACTCCAACTGACTTGTGAAATGTTGAAGAATTATGTTAATCTCAAATTTGTCCAGGACCATTGCTGGTATGGCCTGAAATAATAATGAATAGGAGGCAGGTGCATGGGGTTCCCGTAAAAAAAAAAAAATCATCTGGATGTCTCACAGGCTAACAGCCCTGTGACAGGCTTCACCTACTAGAGGGAGAGGGCGAGAGAGAGATCAAGTGTGAGAGAAGGGGAGGCAGAAGGCGAGACAGAGGGAGCAGCTGAGAAGGATCCCAGGGACCCAGTACTGACCCCACAGTGGAGCACTGACTGCGGAAAGGACACGGGGGAGCTGCAGCTCTGACAGCACTCAGGGGAGAAGAGGGCTTCTAGGGTGTCACCGGCAGGTAAGTGCCGTGTACCTGATTCAGGTAAGTAGCTGTGTTTGCTGTGAGCTGAGGTGTGTTTGAGCTCCTTGTGGTCGCCTTCACAAGGCAGGAAAGGTGGCTGATGGGGAGCGAGTGACAGACCCTGCTAGTTTCATTCCTGCACAAAGGGGAACACTGCGACCCTTTTGTCAAACTACAGGATTCCTGCAGCAAGTAGGGGTGAAAGAGGAGAGATAGATACCCTCCCCTTCCGCCGTGATTATTTCTGTTTTGCTTATTTCTCCATTGGATGCTGTATTTTCTGGTTCTGGATGACACTTAGTTTATTCCTGTATTTTAGTGCTGGATAAGGAGAGACTTTGACAGAGGACGATCTTCCGAAGAAAGGGGACGGCATTCCCAGCAATGGGAGCCCTCTGGCACCTTGTGGGTGCCAGACATGAACTTGTGCAGTCAAAGGTCAGGCAGGGCAGTACGAGGACAATGTTGAAAATAATGTTCATATATCCCACAAAGAAAGCAGGAAGGTGTTGCATACTGTGGCCTCTTGGAGTTCCAGAGATTTTCTTAGCGTTTGTTTCAGTGTCAAACTTCCTGGCACATCAGGGCATGAAATATTAAAGTAGCTCGTCGTGCGAGGACTGTGCTTTTTTCATCTGTTGCGGAAATAAACAGAGAAATCAGAACTGGGGTATTTGTTATGTGCTCTAGTTTGAAGGACGTGGAGGGGATGAGAAAAAGCCTTATGACTTGAATCTGTTGTTGCATCTGAATAGCACAATTTACTTTTTTTTTACTGCATGTAGTGAGTTTTATTAACCCTCTGCATGCCCAAGGGGTGCACATGCAAAAGGATTTGCATATGCATAGTTAATTTTAGCTGGAGCAGAAGACGTTCAGCAAAGTCCAATGGCCACACAGGGTCAAACGAAAGTGGTGCAGGCATGCCTGATTCTCTACATTCATTAAAGCACACGATGGGTTAAAATGTTCTTTTCTTCAGTGTCTCAAGGAGGTGAAAAGTACTGATGGGCTGATATGTCTGGTAATACGTTGACGTTTAATCGCATCTTTGGTGAGTCTGTATTAAACATCTGTTCCCCTCTGCTTTTTTTTTCTGAATGGAAGAGGGTAAGTAAACTTCACCACTGGCCAGCCCAGGCATTGGAGCATGCAGAAAAGTTAGTCATGAGGGCAGCTATCACAAGGTAGGGATGTCAGGTTTATAGCAGCCAGGCTCCATCTAAATCGTGGATTGTGCTAGCAAACCCCTCGGGTCAGTCATGGATGCAAACAGATTTAATCAGCACTGAACAAGGGAATAGAAGGAATTCTGTATGCTGTGGGAAGGAGGGAGCTAATCTGCAGCGTGAAAGCAGAGCGCTGGTGCTTCTTGAATTCGTTATCCTGATTCTAATCTTTTCCTTATGTTGTGTTGTATCTCAGCGTGTGAAAGTCCAGCTAACTGCAGTGGGTCTAATCATGGCTCGGTGTGAACAGTGATGACAGACCTCAGCTTGCTGGTGACAGTGGGGCAGACTGGCATTTTGAGTGTGGGAGGTAAAATAACAAAGGCTTCGAGCATTAAAATAGTCCTTTAAATTTCTTCTGGAGTGTACAACATGAATGATCTGGTGTTGAGGGACTGGGCTGAGTATGGGCATCTTCCACTGAAATCAGAGGGAGCTGCAAGTACTTAATACTCGGTGCATCACATTTATTTAAAATCAAATATTCTGAGTCCAGAAGATTCATTTGGGGCACTCGCGTGCATGGTGTGACTATTCCTCATTCTCCTGGTATAAAACAAATACTGTTCTGAGACCCACCTGGTCCATGGCCTGATCTGAACAAAAGAATGTCCCTTTATTTATACATGACCAGCAAGGTCAATACAGTCAGACTCACCTGATTTGATATAGCATGTTGGGTGGCTGCAGGGCTGCAGGTGACTGGTAGTCTATACTGAATTGGGACCTTTAATCCATTTTCCATGCCCTTGCCCATCCTTAAATGAATGTAACTTTTTTTTCCTTGTATGGTGTTTACGGGGTTCTCATTGCTATTATGTCAAAGCACACTTTGAACCTGACTACTGAGCTTTGCATATCTTGACCCATTACATCTCTGAATATTTCTGTCCAAAAGCCTCCCTGACATCACCTTGACCTTCAGCGCAATGACTGACCGGACACCCATACTGCAGGGGAATGGTGTGGCTTGGCCAAGTGACTCAAGTGTCAGACTGGCTTTTGACCTTGGTCATCTGTTCATGAACTGGAAAATCCAGTCAGCAAGACCTACCAGGTCTTGGTTTCTTCAATTCTTGCTCTGCCTGAGCCATGCGGTGAGCACCAACAGTGTGTAGGAAGAGCCAGTTATCACGGGTCAGAATGGGTAGACTTCATACTAATATACCAAGGAAGGGAATGACAGGGAAAAGAGAAGATCAGAAGAGTCTCGTTTCCAGATAAGATGTACTTTTAAATTCAGTCCTGAAGTAACTGTCCTGCAGCTCTTGCCTTTTGACACTTCTTCACTTTCCTTTGTCAGGGGAATGAACTTGCTTCCAGGGCAAAAGATATCCTCTTTGCAGTGAAAACAGTGACTGCTGCTGAATGTACTAGGCTTCGTTATAACATTTTGCAGGTTTTCAGTGGTAGGCTGTAGCTTACCCACTGGCGTGCAGGGGTTAACAGGACTTTTGGGTGGGCGGGTGGAAAACAAGCTGTGAAATGGAAGAAGGTCAGACTCTTGGAGGAGTTTTGCTCTGTCACAGATGGTTTTAAGTTATCAGTCCATCTGTAGGAGAGGTCTCTATTCCTTTCCCCCCAAGAAAACTGTAAAACTAGGGCTGCAAAGAAGGCAGAACCCTATCACGTCCAGGTTCAGTGGACCAGGCAGAATTGTGGCTCTCCTGGTACTTGCTAGACCCAACTGTCTGTCTAATTAGGAATTCCTCAGTTGTTCAAGCCGACCCCAACAGCTAAATACATTTCAAGACTAAATAGGATCAGCAGTGCACTCTTCAGTGGGGTGCAAATCACTGGGTAGGCAGCGTACATGGGAATGGGACCAGCAGTAAGTCTTGTGGCTCTGGATAGCTCAGGTCCTTTGGTTGGGCTGACTCTGCTAAGTGGAAGGCTCTTGCTGCAGTTGATGAGAGCTGAATTCAGGCTTCAATAGAAGCTGACAAATGCTTCCTCTGGGAGCATTCCCATGGCTTACATGAAGTGTTACTGTCTTTAGAGACTTGTGTTGCAACTGGTTTTATTAAACGTACTTAAGGCTACAGCATCCGATCAACAAAGTAACATTACTGCTGCCCTGGACTAGTAAACTAATTTCTAAGGAAGCATCGTTGGCCAAAACAGGTGGAGGAAAGGCTGTGGGAAACCCACTAGGACAGTGCTAGAAAACAGTGTCTGCTGCTGAGTGAGGGCATTTTCAAGCAGCAGATGGAGAATCTTTGTTGTCTTCTTTTCTTAGCTTGCTAACTTCTAAATTGTTTACATTTGACTTTGGAATTTCTTCTACTTTTCTATCACTGCAAGTGCTACAAGGCATGTAGAACTGAATGATCTTTGCCCGAGCATCAGTTTGAACAATTGCATTTTCCTCTATTGACATTGTTTTCACATGAGCTGGGAAGCTATAAATACTGTCACCAGCAATAATTGTCAAAATGAAAGAATGAATGAAGAAAATTACTCCAGAATTTTCACATTTATCTTTCAAATTTTTGATTAAAATGGTGGTCCCCACCCCTGCAAAGGAGAAGGCTTTGATATTTGGATCAGAACGGCTGATGGACCGTACTGCTACCACCAGTGTCTTTTCCACTGAAAGATCATCTCTTTAAGACTAGTGGAAATGGTGCCCTTCATGGTTCTTCTGTCTTCATCCTAGCTAACATGAATCTTAGCTCCAGGACCAAGTTTTTGCTGTATGTTTCCTCCCCCGCTAACCACAGATTTTAGAACTCTAATCTGCTGATCAGAAACCAGAGGAAAACCTTGTTCTGGTTTTGTCAGCCCGGACGTCATGTGAACCATGGTCACCATGATAAAAATACTTTCACTGCCAACTTCTGGAGCCAGCCCTTCATCTCAGAGTTGAACATGAGGACTCAATATGAATATATGGCACACAATGCAAAGGAAAAAAAGATTGTATGCTCTCAGCCAGAAGTGAATGAAAGTAGCCTCCCAGATGGAGAAGGCTTTGTTGCCTGCGTGTAGTGCTGCTGGGAGAAGATAGAATTTGCTCCCAGAACAGCCATCTCTGTGAACGTCGGGAACTAAACGGAGGTACCTGTGCTTCTAAGTGAGCTTTCTGAGTGGAGGAAGGAAGGTGTACAAGTTGTAAGGGTAAACTGGAAGCAAAAGGTTTTGGAGCACAATATGCTGGGCTTGCACTTCTAGGGTAAACGTGTCCATGCAAATAAGTAGCCTTGCTGCTGCTCACGGGAACAGGGATCGGGCTGTGGCTGTGCTGGGAGGAAAGACTGCAAATTGAGATGTCTGTTTTGGCTGTAGCAGAGAAGCTGTTCTAGGAGGAACTGGATTTCTTTCAGACCTCTCGGAATGGCACAGACTGAAAGACTCTACTTATGAAGGCCAAGCCCAGGCGTTCTTTCCCCATACGCAACTGTAGTAATCCACTGTTCTTACTTCTCTGCAAAGGAATTGTGAACTCTCCTAAGGACTTGTGGCCTCTGAGAACCAGTCTACTGGTTTGTCCTACAAAACTTGGATGTACAGCTTGTCCCTTCCTTGGATAAACCATTGATCTGCACAAATGTCTGCGCTTCTTTGAGGCACAAAGTCTTGACCCAGCTAGCGTTTGGAAATCCAGCGTTGCCTTGACTGATGGTCGCATCTGACCAAGTTGGCCCACTGCCTTGTTTGGGGCTCGCCAGAGGCACCAGGTCCAATCGCCCCTCCCCTGGTGCTGTGGGAAGCGTGGGTGTATAACGAGCCCCCTACAACTGCATGCAACACAGTATAGAGCCATCCTGGCTGGGCAGCTACTGGGCACAGGCTTAGCTTCTAGGAGGGTGGAGAGGTGTTTGGGGAACAAGAACTTAGCATTTCTTTTGCCACTTAGTGACATTTACAACAGACTAACATGGGGTGTGTCTTCTTTCATATAGATCACTAATATCTGTGACCAAGAGACCTGTTGGACAGCTATGAAGAGCTCTGTGGTCTGAGTCAACAGACAAAGCCACCGTGGTCTTGGGAGACGCAGTATTGACTTCAAGCAGGATCATCTCAGAAGCTCAACCCGTAAGGTAGTGAGTTTGGTCATATCACCACTGAGGTTTGGGGGGAGATACAGATCTGGGAGTATGAAGTGTCACCTTCACTGTCTTGGTAGACATTGCTCTGTGTTGCTGTAGGTCTGATAATTGTTGTAAATGTTCTGGGAGGAGCGGTGTCCTATAGCGTGCACTGATTTCCCTAGTAAGATGGCAGGCTGTTGAAGATCTGCCGTAACTGCCCCATGGAGCTAAGATGGGACTAGTGGCACAGGTACGCTGAGGTTTCAAATGTTTTTTATCTTGGACACATTGTTTCTTGGGACAGTAAATAGGGATATGTGGTTTTTTTTCTTCTGGACATTTAGTAAAACTCTGTTGTATTTGCTCTGCTGATACTTGCTTGAAATTTATTGACTGTTATGAAAATACTTGTCTACGTTATGAAAGAATTCATGGGTATGTTGTGGACATTGAAAGGAACCGACTGACCTGTTCTTGTGTTGTCATCCCATACCTACTTCACCAAAGTGGTGTGAATTCACTGTCTTGTTCGCCGCTGTTAGGTCTTAATTGCTTTCCTTCACTTAGAAAATATAGATGATGTGTGTCTCCTTTTGGCATTTTGTATTAATGCCACTTTCATAAATAAATAGCTATGGAGTATCTGGTGTGTGCATACGTAAATAGTGGACAGCATGAGCAATCACTTATGTTATATTCATAATCCCTGTGGCAGAAGAGAAGATCAAGTCAAGTATAGATTTACCGAAGGGATAAGTCACACAAAATCTGATCCTTGGGCATTCCTCCCCACTCTACACAAGACCTCCATTCATCACTGGAGTGCTTGTCACGTTCCCCCTCTGTGACCTGCTCGGAAGTTTTCATGAAGTTGCACTTCTGCAGTTGCTGGCCTTCAGTTCTGTGGTTCTAACCAAAGTCTTTGAGATTTTACTTTAAAAATTTTCTGAAATGGGAAGACTCAAGCTCAAAACATTACTTAAAGTTAACAAATAAACAAAGAAAGCCTACCCAAAGCTCAAAGAGAAATTTTAGGTGAGAGATTCCACTTCTCAGTGAGTATCTGGTGTACAGCACAGCTAGAATTTGAGACTGAGCACAGAACAATTTCGTATTTTGTTTAGAACATTTGCTGTCGGGACCGTCCTGATTTTTATGAATTACAAAGAGAAACAGAATGCTGCATCTGTTACCGATTAATTTATTATAATGGCATTCGAGTCTTCTGCTGTGGTCTGTGGTAATGGCTTTGTACTCTACATTTACTGTGCTTGTGCCAATGTCTGTGGTCCATCCATGCCTCTGGACCCACCACCTCTGTACAAACCACGCACTGCGTGTCATGTCTCTACAAGTTTGGCTAATTTTGCTCACCGGTCTCTGCCAGCAATTATGTCACATCTTGTCTGTGTGTTGCACTGTCTGAACCTCATAAATAACTACTTGTGACACCACTAGTACCTCCAAATCCTGTGACTCCCAAATGTTTTTCTTATTCACCTAGCTGATTTATGGCCCTATCATTGCTGTCCAGTTAGACTGCAAAAGGGAGTGGGCTCTTGCTCTGTGTCATCCAGACAGATTGATGGATAGGCCAGATGAAGGGCAGACCTCCCGTCCCGTCTGGCTACCTGGTTTATTTTGGTAGATTAAAGATATTGTCAGTAACCAAGGGCTTGCTCCTACTTTGCATTCAAAGCCATGGGAGCTTTGCCACTGTCTCCAAAGGTGATGTCTCTGCAGCTGAACAGCAGAGACACCTCTGCCTGGGAGGAGAAATAGCCAAGTCTTGGTTACCTGAACAAAGCTAATGCATGACAATGATGTGTTTTTCAGAGGAGTGAGAGTGTTGAGCTACTTCCAGTGTTAGCCCCGTTGTGCTGGGGACGTTGCTCAACAGCATTTCGCCTGGGGGGGGGCGTTGATTGTACATTGCCTTTTGGAAATACCTGTCTGCCTCATTTGTATGAATAGCAATCTCAGTGATCACCTTTAGTGTGNATACCTATGTTTCAAGCATCTGTGAGTGAAGATAGGAATTACACTNTGACAATGTTTGGAAGGCTTTTGNTGTCTTTCATTTCTTTTAAAAATTNTGTGATTTCTTTTTCTAGGGTTGAACTGAAGTCAAAGCAAAACCATGGTTATTCATGTAACAAGGGAGTAGAAATTTTAAAAGTAAGCAGGGCAGGGTCTGAATCACTCTGCCAGCTGGTATGTTATTTTCTGGTCCTCATTTAACACAGAAGACACTAGAAAATGTGACGTGGTTGGATTAATTACACTGAAGGAATGTTCTCTTGCATATCCTGGCACTGTTATTTTAACTGTGCAATCAACGTGTGGCATTAACATGCTTCTGTCTCACTCTCCACAAGGCAAGAATTCACAGCAGTTTAAGGACTCACAGCAGCTTATCTTTAATCCAAATTAATTTCTGAAATATTTAAGGCCCTATGTACTCAGCAGTTTACGCATAGTGTACATAGTACATATTGTACATTCATACATGGTGCCTGTTACTACCCATACAAGTATTGTTAGTATTTGGGTTTTTTAAACCAAGCTGGAACGTAGCCATCTCTCAATAGGTTATAATTATTTTAAGATATATCCACAGTCACAATGGACTGAGAACAACTCTCTGACATGATGCATTTGGTAACATAAGAAAATAAGTTTCCTGATGGCTTTGGACCTGAGAATTTGGACTATGTTCATGCTTCAGTGTAGATGCTTGTCAGTATTGCCTAGAGTGGAGGGAAGAAGTCAGGAGTAGCAAAGGATAAGTGTAAGCGTAACATAAAAAGAGCTTTGCAAGCTAATGTCAAGTGATCATGTTTGTTGAAAGTCGTAAGCATTAGACATTTCAGTTGCAGGAGTGGTGACAAGTTTAGGAAGATACAAGACTGCAGAAGGCAACCGGGGATTTTAATGTTTGCTACTAATACAGTTCAGTACTTCGGAGGACAAATTAAGTCCAGCAGAAGAGGGTGATTAAGAGCGTCTGAAAATCTCTGCCATTTGCTGTGCAACGCCCTGCCCGGTGCAGGGCAGGGTGTCCTGGAATCATCTTATTTTCATTTCAGTTCTGTGTTTCTTCCCTCCACAAGCTGTTCGTTCCCTTCATTTGCAATTTATGAAACATCTACCAATGGTTTACAGAAGGGACTATGTGATATGCCAAAAAATCAACACACAAAATCTGGAACACTGAAATGTAAAACTCTTGTTTTGGTGGATAGCAACACAAGTCACCCACACCAGACTGGGGAGCTGATGGAAAGAGAGGGCTTGGCTGTTGTTCGCACAGACCCATAAATCATTTCCCAATTCTGTTTTTTCATGTGCATTTTCACTAAAGTCAATGAGGCTCACAGAATGATTTTCCAAGTAATCAGTAGTGATCTGGTAGTTAGTTATGGGATTTTTATAGTGTGCAGAGCTCTAAAATAAGATTTGTGTTAAGGACAACAGAGGAGCCAGTTATTGTGGTGAGATGTCTATGTTCCTATTTGCAAACACTCATTAATGGAAAAACGAAGTGGTTCATAATTTGACCCAATACTGTGAGTTATGCTTCTTTACAGAATCACAGAATGGTAGGGGTTGGAAGGGACCTCTGTGGGTCATCTAGTCCAACCCTCCTGCCCAAGCAGGGTCACCTACAGCAGGCCTGTCTATGGGACATACAGCACAAATGATTTTTGTTAGCCTAGTTGTTTTTTACCCTTAGCTGAAACCAAGTATCACACAGATAATGCAACTCTAAGCTCAATGTATAACAAGGAGATATTGGGGTCCTGCCTAGAGTTTTCACCAGGTATACTGTGGCAATACTATATCAGGCAGTTGGATGACTGCCTGATACAGGGAACAGAATTCAGATCACAGGTGTGCTGATGAAGTCCATCTGCCTTTTAAAACTGTTAAGTTGCATGTTCTTCTGTGACTCTGTGTTGACTGAAGGAGTGCAGAGGGTAAATAGAGACACAGCATTAATCCCACATGGGAATCTAATCTAATTGCTCTTTCAGAGCTTCAGTAACTCTATAGTTTCTGAGCATCTCTCATATGACAAGGAATCTGCCTTCACAATTTGCTTGCAAGATAGTGATGTGTTACATTACACGTGGTCCAATTTATAAATACAGGGAGAGAGACACCTTTGACAGAAGGTCACGAGTGATCTATAACAATAACTAGTTAATGCCAAGTTCACACTTCACTATTTCCTTCTAAAGTAAGTAGTAGCTTATAGTCTTCTCCCAGACCTGTTGCTAATTTAGAAAATCTAATTTAGATCAGGATGTGCTGCCACTTCATGCCCTGGTTTAGACATTCATCCCTGTGGCTTTCTTCTCAGCAACTGCTTTTGCCATCCATCAGAACGCACCGCGTGAGTGCCATGTGGTGTAATATTTGCCTGAAACACAAGAGGACGTCTTTGGAGGAAAGCCAGATGACATGGAAATGGAAGAGGTGGCAGAGGGATGCTGTTAGATGTGTACATTTTCCATTTAGGGGCCAGACTCTTTTGAGTGGTGCCCAGCGACAGGACAAGGGGCAACGGGCACAAACTGAAGCACAGGAAGTTCCAGCTGAACAGGAGGAAGAACTTCTTCACTCTGAGGGTAACAGAGCACTGGAACAGGTTGCCCAGGGAGGTTGTGGATTCTCCCTCTCTGGAGATATTCAAGACCCACCTGGACAAGGTCCTGTGCAGCCTGCTCTGGGTGGCCCTGCTTGGGCAAGAGGGTTGGACTAGATGACCCACAGAGGGCCCTGCCAAACCCTGCCATTCTGTGATTCTGTGAAACTGTGTCATGATGTGTTTTGGAAAGACATGTCATAATGTGTTGATTAGCAGGCCTTTCTCAACTGGCTGCTAGCATGTGGCAAGTGAGGAAGGGCAAACTGTTGTAAAAGTGAGCAGTATTAAGGTCTGTCATTTCCTCTGTGAACTGTAAATAATGAAACGATTTGTCTTTTTCACAGGAGGACCTGTAGTCTGTTTGTGCTGACCACAGGCAGCTGAGCAAAGCATCATGACCAGCCATCAGGCAGGTGAGAGAACAAACACAGCTATGAGAACTGTCTGGGGTACCTCTGAGAATAAGCCCACCTTGCTTTTCTTGTTTGGCAGTAGAGTATCTGTCTCTCGCCACCACGGACACTGGTAACTGGCTCATCAGGTTCTGCTGGCCTTTGCAATAGTGTTTTTCTCATGGCAGATTTTTGAGTTTTATTTGGAACAATAACTGAGGTAAAGTGTTCTCTATCCAAATTGTTGCTACACCTGTAAGCCCATGTGGCCCTGCACTGCGATCTTGATTGCAGATTTTCCCACTTGGGCCCTAGCTTTGCAATAAGTCAGGACAAAATCACAGACCAGAATGCTCCAGCCTTTGGTCACGCCTACAGCCTGTAGCACTAAAATGGAGGGGTCCTTTGTAGTCCAAGAGGAGCTGAGCGGGAACAGTTACTGTTCTACAGAGAGGCAATGCAGATTGAGAGACTGTTTCTAAAGGACAAACATGTTATCTTAATTGAATGTATTTTTCCTTCCCTTTCTAGTAAAAATCTTTAAGAAATCTGCTGTCCCAGGAGTTGTTATCAACCAGTTTGTGGACGATATTCCAAAAGGATGCAGTACACCTGACTTTGAGCGGAAACCTGTTACTCTGACGTTGCAGGAAGGTGAGATTCTTGAAAAACAGTAAAGTCGCAGACCTGGAGGCTTGACTCCATGTCACACCTACATGAAACAATTATCATTAAATCCGGCTAGTTTCTGAAGAGATTTGACTAGACCATAAAAAAGTGTTGTGTGGCCAAAGACGTTGTTGTACTAATGAAAATTCCATCAGTATTGATGCAGCTCTCCTGAGTTTTCACTAGGGTATGTGAGATCAAAATCTGGCTCTTAATGGATATGGCAAATCCTATGAATTCTGCAGGAAGTTCTCAAAGTAAGTGTTTTGCAGCAAAAGATTAAGCACACTGAAAAAGTTGTTTTCTCCTGTTGAACTAATTTGTATTATGAGCATTCAGCACCTAAGATTAACTGCTTTTTCAAGTAGGATTTACTGACTGCTGATGCTATTTAGGCTGTGCTTCTTCCAGAAGCAATATGCAGAGTGCAGAGAAGGCAACTAATGAGCCAAGACCAAGAACCGATTGGAAGCCTTCCAGTAATCTCTCTGCCCTCGCAGAGAGTCACATATTTTTTGGAGTGGGATAGCCTGGCACAGATTGCGTAGCTCCTCTTCCCTCACACGACTGAACCGTTTCTAGCACCCTGGATTTCAGGTGTGTTGTCTCACCCATCTGTTGATTTTAACCGTCCGTTGAGGTTTTATGAAGGAGCACAGTGGCCTCTAGTGGTACATCCCTCCTCCACCTTCCTGCCACCTGCCAGTCTGAGGCACGAACCAAGGTGGTGGTCAGTCACTCTGCCTAAATTTTCCAAGTTATTTCATTTACAGTAGGTTCCTCATGGTTCCTATAGAAAATGTTAGGGCATTCAGGCCGGTCGCTGTGTAAACTGAATTCAGTGTCTATGCAGATGTGTGATTGTCTTTAGATCATCATCACCCCATTGCATTCAGTGCATGGATTAGCTGATACTCCTAGCTGGAGATTTGTGTCCTCTGACGGGTGGCAAGCGTGGGAAATTGCCGCCAGAGTGGCTGAAGTTTGACAAAGGTATAATCCACTGGAAACAGACTGTAATGACAGATAGTACCGCAATCTCAGAAAAACTTGGAGGATGCCCTTTGGTGAGAGTCTGTTGGCTACATGGCAGGAGCTTGCTGCATCAAAGGAATATTTTGGTGGTGACTGCAAAAGGGTGTAGGAAATATTGCAAGACTTTCTGGGGAGAATTTTTAACAGTGTTGGTCACCTGAAGACCAAAACTGTTGCAAAAGACAGATAGTAATCATTTACACCCTGAGCTACATCCATGGACAACTCATCTCCATTTTTATCCCCCTGTGACACACCCACTTACCTACACGAGTCACTTCTTTGATGTGTTGTTTCAGAGTGGTTTTTATGTTTCTGAAGCCTTTTGGAAGAAAAAGAAAAGGTTTGTACTAGGCAGTGGTAAAGCTGTTGGAGATTTCTGTGGGCAGTTGCAGTATACTCAGGTTCTTAGTGGACCAGAGATGAAGGAGAGGGCTCACAGGTAAACCTCATTCTCTTGTCTCTTCTTTGCCTCTTCAAATACCACAGCTCGGTGTGTTTGGAGTGCAAGGTGGTACCAGGCTAGCAGACAAGGAAGATATTGCAGAAAGATGACATGTAGGGAGTACACTGGGAAACACCCTACCCTGTGTGGGTCCTCCCAGTTGTGGTACAGTGTAGTCTGTTAAGAATGTGTTTTCTTAAATGTGCAGAGGGGTTGTCTTCTTGTTTCCACCTCCTGATAAATCCAAATTTATCCAAATGAAAAAGATGCCAGGAGCTGCAGCTATTCGCAGATGAACTTCACTGATGTCTAGGGACAGGAGACTCCAGCACAGCGCGTGCTGTGTTATTTGACATCCTGCCCAGCATGGTCACAAGAAAGGGAATGGTCTGAAAAAGTCGAGAAGGAATGGGAACTTGTAGGGGAATATGTGTGTGATGAGGATGGATTTGGGCATTTCATGTTGCCAGAAGCGAGCCTAGGCTGAACTTGCTATAGTGGTGTTGATTTCGGAGGTGATCAGAGGATGGTAGCAGTTGCGTCTGGCAGGCTAACACCACATTTTAAAGGCCTTTTATGATTGAATACAGGCAAACCCTGACATTAGTGACATGGGGAAAGGTAGCCTAGTCTGGCGTTGAGCTAGTAATTGTCTCCTCTTAGGCCCTGCCCAAATATTGAGGGAGTTTGAAATCAGACCAAGATACCAAAAAATTGCTATCTTGGGTACGTAATTTCTCTGGCTGCGCAGTAGAAACACAGGCAGAGACTATATGTGTTAGTGGTGAATTTTAAAGTTAGTTTTCAAGTAATCTCTTTGAAAGCCAGTGAGTTAAGAGTGGAGATTATGGCAAAAGTCTTGCAGGAATTTGGGCATTTAATGCAACTTAAACTGGTAATTTAGGAATAAAAGATCTAATTATGTTTGAAGAATGTTTCTGTCTAAAACAACAGAGATGGCTTACTCTGGGGATTGCTCTATTGACAACATAGGGAGCCTGGCATGAGAGTCCTTGTGTTCAAGCCTGTCTTAAATAACTAATTTCTTGCCTCTTTTCAAAGGTAAAACTGCCATTTTCAGAGCAGTGGTCAAAGGTATCCCAACCCCTGATGTGAAATGGACACGTATACAAGGAGGAGTGGATGATCCTGCCAAATACCAAACATTCTTCAATAAAGTTACAAATGAATTCATTCTGCAGGTAAAGATCAAATATTTCAGACAGGACTCACGGAAGAGAGAGCAATGGAAAGGGAAAACCTGCGCAGTGGACAGGTAGTTATAGATGTCACCAGATTTGAGAGAATACAAAGATAAGCAAACAAAGCTTTTTAGAGTCATTCTGGGAACAGAAGAAAGATCTGAGATGTTGTTGAGTAGCTGTTTTATTAGAAGCTGAAGGTGTGGGAAGTGAGCTGCAGCATGTCGCTGTGAGCTCTTACTCTGTTCTTCTTTTAAGATAAACAAAGTCACTACAGATGACAGTGATTTGTATCGTTGCGTTGCTGTGAATGAATATGGGGAAGCTGCGTGCTCTGCTGGCCTCAGGATCATACAAGGTAGGACTGACAGGTTCTGTACTCCAAAGGTCCTGTAGTCCCAAGTAGCTGGCTTTGCTGTCCTCTGGGGGTGGATGTTCAGAGCACTGTCTAAATATCCTTGGTGTGAAGGTCTGTTTTTCACCTCAGTGAGGACTGGAGGTTTTCTGTGACTCTCCCTGACTTTGGAGGCTTCGTGACAGTATGAGCTTTAAGGCAAGGGAGGAGAAAGTGATGTTGTGGTCACTGCAATGGGCCATAATCAGATGCTCTGGATTTAGGACTGAATTGGCTCAGTCCTTTCTTTATGATGTTGAACGAAGCATTCTTTTGGGGCGGGTCCATCTCACTTCACTTCAGATGTCTGTGGTGTCCACCTGACCTAGTCCTCTGCTTCCCTTTATAGTCCGTGGAGAGAAATGGGCACTTTGTGGGTAACATATAGCTGACCTATTCTTGGAACCCACTTGAGCAGGAGGTGGACTATGTTGGAAGTGTTGATTTAATTTGTATGCCTGTAAAGTAAATTTAGAAGGCAACTGTCTGCATTTGGCCAGATAAGCTTTGCACCTTGGCTTCCCATCTCTAAAACAAGATGTGAATATTTCCTACCATTGCTTAAACCATAAGCTTCATAGGGCAGAAACGGTCTCCTGCACTGCGTAGAGCATCCAGTAAGCAGAGAGTCAATTGCAATAGAAATGTTGCATTTATACATGGAGATTACGAGAAGTCAATGTCAGATTGACAAGGAAATCCAAACTAGGATTTCCTCTTGCGTTGGTAACAGATACAGAGGTTTTACAGTTCATTGGTTTACTGGTGTTAGTCTGAGTGTTATCTTGTTCATCTTATGGCTTGTTCTTTCTCTTGTTTTCTCCTATAAACTATCAGTTGGCTTTAAGAGGAAAGCGAAGTATGTTTCTGTTCATCCTGCTGATGGTAAGTTAGATATATTTTGGAGGGGAGGGGAGGAGGGCATAATTAATACTCGTCTATCTATAACATTATTACTTCCCCAAAATTGTTAAGAATAAAGTAAGAGAAGGGTTGATGACTTTCTAATGTTCTGTCGTCTCTTTCTGCTTGCCTTTGGGTAAAGTGTAGATGTTGGACATCGCTTTGACCTCTTCTAATTACCGATTCTGCAATCAGTAGCGCCAGAAAAAGATTTTTGCGATGTTAAGTACAGCTGGATCAAACATGTTAACACAGCTGGAAAATAATGGGTTCCTTGAGTGTCATCTCTAGAAAGAGAGGAAAGCCATGGCAGAGAAACCTGGCTTGAAGTTTCAAGACAGATTTTTTTTTTTTTTTTCTTTTGGAAAGTGTGGGGAAAAAACCAACTAGATGCAAAAGCATGGTACAATGGCCTATTGTCAGTGGCTGTTTTGCATTATCTTCTTTTTGGGGATATGTTTTACAGTGTTGGGTGTCTAAATGTTTGTTGTCTCCCCCCAACAGAGTTAAAGAAGAAGCTTCAGGACTTCAGGAAGCTGCTGAGGAAGCGGTAAGCCTCCATGATGAAGGCCATTGTTACACTTCCTAGGTGTTTCTTGATAATAGGGGATGGCTTCACAGATCTTCAAGGCAACACTGCTTGTTTCCAAAGTTGTGAGACTCAATGGGGAGAGACATAACAGAACAGTTTGCCACTGTCTGTGAGGCTGAGATAAACAGAAGGTACCAACCTCTTTTTGAGGTGTATGTTCCTTTGCACCACAAGATTTTGACTTAAAAGATCTGTTTCTCTGCTTTCGTCTTTTTAGCTCACAAGTAGCTTCCTGGCTAAGTGACAAGTCTTCATGTAGTGATCTTTCTGGCTAATCAGGGACCGAGCCCTGGCTCCCAGGCCAGCAGCACAAACTGCCGTGTACACATGGCAGAAATACCTTCACTTCCTAGGTGGGAACCTCCAAAGATTCCCTAACAGGAGTGATTTCTGGTCTGTGCAAAATCCTGAATGGTGCTGAGAAATTACTTGGGAGAGTGCAAGTTGGCCTGGGCCAAACTGTGCTAGTGACTCTGCTGATAATTTAACAGTGTGGACAACTGCATTACAGTCTTGTCCTATCTGGCCCAGGGCAAGACCATTCTCTGGCAGCATTTAATTTGTAGTATAGATGTAGAAAACCTGTTCTGGAAGAGTCCCATTCTTTCATGTCAACATCTACAGGGCCAAGTGGACTACAGAAATGATGGAGAGAGAGATGAAAGAGGATTAAGTATAGAAAACCAAGGCATCTTGTTGTCTGTCAAAATGTCTAGATTTTTTTTCCCCTGGTTCTAAGGGCCCCAGCTCCAAAACCAAAACCTGTGGACAAAGAAGCAGTCTGGCAACTGTTGCTGCATGCAGATAGGAGAGATTATGAGAAAATCTGTATGAAATATGGAATTGTTGACTTCCGTGGGATGCTGAGAAAGCTGCAGGAGATGAGGAAGGACACAGAGAGCGAACAAGGAGAGGTAAAATAAACTCAAACCAATGAAAGCACTGTTTTTTAACAAACTGCAGAGTCCTACAGTTCATCAGCAGCTTCTGCAAACCGGCTAAATGTTCCTAAATTGCTTTGTAGATGAAAATCTTATTGTAAGACAGAGAATGATTTATGACAAAGTTTTAAAGAAGTCGTACTTCTATACTCATGTAGGTGAAAAGGCTACTGACTTTTTTGAAGTTCACTTCATAAATTTTAGGAGTTACTGACCATAGAGTAGTGCTTTTATTAAACCGCAAGACTAAAATCTGTATTCAGTTGCCTCTGATAAGAATTTGGACCCCAAATTGAACAGTTATATACCTGAGAGTCAAAATTGGCCTTCACGTACAGGGGCATGTAGAACCCTGGATGGATAGTGGTTGCATAGTGTGTGAATGACCAGGAGTTAGCACATAAAATATAGTTTGCCTACAGGAAGAAGCTGTAGAAGCTTACAGGTGCTTTTTCTATATGCACAAAGTTAGCGGTAGCTCTTTTTTGTGCAGATAAGAAGTAGATTTCACATTAGTTCAGCAGCTTAAGAGCTTCTGTCATGGCAGCCTTATCATTTACTAGGTTCTTGTATTTTTCTTTGCAGTTAATACACAGTATCAAAAACTTTGTACACATCAAAGTCAACAAGGAGGGAAAAGCTACCTTCAGTCTGGAGATGGACCTGAAAAACAGCAACAGCAAAGTTTATCTCCTTAAGGTGAGGGTGTGAGATGAGTTGCCCAGCTCATAGCAGCCGCGGAAGTCTTCTACATAAAATGCTTCATCTGCTGGGCAGTGACTGAGAGCAAACAAGCTTCTTAAAGTTGTCTGTCCATTACAGAATACTTGGTTGACTGGGGAGAAGTGTTGGTGTGGGAGTCCAGGTAGTCTTTGGTGGTTAATATCACTTGGGATTTGTAGGTCCAAGTACAGGGGAAACAGTCAGTTGCTGACATAATTTTGACTTCAAGAGCTCTTTGGGTAAGAGGAAATTCTAACAGTGTCTTCCGGCTGCGGAAATTCTGCAGTGTCATGTAAGAAAAACAGACTGATTTTATTCACTTTCTGGAATGTGTTATTCCACTATAATTCACTTCTGTGAAAGAAGATCTCAAGGAAGTAAAACATCCCATCTAGTTCTGTACTCGTTCTGCTCTGATCCTCAGGTGAGCACTGCTGTGGATGTTTTTCTAGAAGATACATTTCAGTCAAACTGTGGTTAGTGGCTTTAGTACAGGGAAATAGAAATCCATTAAAGAGGAGGTCAGACTAACTATGAACTTGTGAATGAAATGCATCGCATGAAGTCTGTGCAGCCACAACGTGGAGAAGGTAACCCAAGTGTGGTACAGATAGGAAAGTGGTGAGCTCACCTGCTTATCCATCTGTGAGGATGCTAAAATCTAAGCAACGTACTTTGTCTTCGAATTTACAGTGACTGTGTATCAGTTAAACTTCAACACCTTCTGTGAGCTAGCAAAGTACAATTCTCTTGCCTAGCTTGAGAGACTGATGCTCTGTTCTGTGCAGGACTCGGCGCACAGAGCATTGCCCAGGTGTTATGTTAGCAATGAGCCCTGTCCACTTACAGCTGTCCACTGTAAGTAGTAATAGAGTGCAGACTTCTGTGTTGTTACTCAATTATATCAGTAAGGCAATTGTAGCACATATTTGGCCTGATTTGTTAGAAATGCCTTGCACTAGTTGAGAATTGCCTTTCAGAATGTATTCTTTCTCTTCCTAGGACGGTGAGAGGCTCAGATATGGAACGGGGGATGAATACAGAAAACATTGCCTGAGACGAATTGGAAAAAGGTATAATTTCATTGTCAACGATGTGCAGCCAGAAGATGCAGGCTTGTATCAAGTCAGAGTGGAGGACGTACCTGTTTTCTCAACTGAACTGGAAGTTGAATGTAAGGAGTTGAGTTAGATATATGTGATGTGCAGCTGTAACAAAAAATTATTTTTTGTTGGAAAAATTTATCTAGGAGCATATGCAAAGCTCAGCAGTAAAACCTGATAACTACAGAGGACTGTTTCTGTGTTGCCAAATAAGGGCACCTTATATGACACAGGTGAAAAAGAGCAGGAAGGTGATCAAGTGATGTGGGTGTTGCATTTGTAGTCCAAAGGATGAGGTTCAAGTAGCAATTTGGCTCTGGCTTCAGGACAACAGTGAGAAAATTCCTTAACTTACCCCATGCTATAGTTCCCTTTTTTAAGCTCAGAGTAATAACTACCAGCTTGATACAAGTATCATGCTGCTGAAATACGTTAATGGATATAAATTATCAGCACATCAGTGATGTATGGTATAAATGTCTCAGAAGATAATAAAGACAAAAATCTACTTTTCTGTCCTGTAGAACTGGGCGCAGTACCACATCTCAGATGTTCCTTTTTCTGCTTAAACCAATGCTCACAGGCATGGCAAGTTCATGTCCATCTGTCTTTCTTCATCTGCGACATGTTTTTCTTGGAAGCTAGAAATAGCTGTTTCCTTTCGACAGCTTTTGATTTTTTCCATTGCAGCCATCCCTGTGAGATTTGAGCAGCCACTCACTGATGTGCGTTGTCCTGAGGAGGAAGATGCTGTCTTTGAGTGCATTCTACGCACACCCTGCTATGATGCTGTGTGGCTGCACAAAACCCACCTCCTCGAGGGAAGTGAGAAGCACGAGATCTCTGTAACACCCGACGGTCTGACCCACCAGCTGATTATCAGAAATGTTGTGCCTTCTGACAACGGCATGTACACACTCGACACTGGACTCTGCTCCTCAAATGCCTGGCTTATTGTAGAGCGTAAGTGGCACTGTATTATTCCTGTGGTGTTAGCTTGAGGTGTGTTAACAAAATAATATTATTCTCACTGCCGGATTGCTCACTGAGATGATTGTGTGCTGAGAAATGAATTGCGGAGCCTCTACTTTCTAAATTATATCTGGAAAATTGAAGATCTGGCTAGAGTCTCTTTCTTCTCCAGATGGGACAATTTTTTCCCGTTTTATTAGTTCGGACAAATCCTATTGGCTTATTTACTCTCCAGCTAGTAGGAAGTAGCATGTTCTCCATCAGTTCTCGAAAAATATTCCATATCTCAACAAGGGTTTTTGATGAAGCTGTTGCTGTGTGAACACAGTACGACATACAGGGGATCAAGGAGCTTTCAATGCTATCAATTCTATACTATCAATACTGTTCCATGCTATCTTGCTAGATAGTATTTTTCTTTCCAGATTAGAGGTTAAACATGTTAGAAGCTTCAAAGGAGGCTGGGAAGATGGGAAACACTCCTTTCAGTGCAAGCAGATTAATAGTTAGCTGGCTCATATTTTTTTGTTTCTGAAAGGTAGTTGCTTTGGTTTCTTTTAAGATCCTGCTGCAGCAAAAGGTGGTCTCTCGCATAAAGGCTTTTTGATGACCTTTCAGAAACAGTGCAGGTTGAGTATGACATGCAAACAAGCTGCCCACTGATTTCATTGAGCTGTTAATGCTCTACAGAAATTACATCTAGCCTGGAAACCAAAACTGTGTGAGACCTGCAAGCTCCACTGTGTGTCTCAGAAAAGCTTGAATTTTGGATTAATACAAAGCTGTTCACAGAACTGGATTCTTTAATCTTCAGGTTGGCCATCTCTCAAATGCCGGGACGCCCAATGTGCAAGCAGCCTCAGTAGCAGTGAGGTCCTAATTCAGGAGTGGGAAGTGATGGCCACTCTGTGCGTGGGTTGTTCTCTAACTCCTCCAGGGCTGGAGGGAGAACACAGAAGGAACTAATGAGTCCCAAAGACAACCTGAGCCCCTCTAAATTAGACCTATCATGATGGAAATTTGCCTTCTTTATCTGCTTGTTTTGGTTTTGTTTTGTTTGTTTTTTTAATAAGCATGTTTCCACTAAAAATAATTGTCTTTTTAACTCAGAAATGTAAAATTTTGTCTGAATGTGACACTGAAAAAATTCAGGATTTGAACTGAATTTAAATTCATTTAAATATACTATGTTTCTGTCTCCTAGAATAATATTATAACAAATGCTAACACATTTTCTTTGGTTGTTGAGACCTATTAATTGTCTGTTCTTTTTTTTTTTCTCTTTTCCTGTAAATTATATCTCCTCCAATCAAACAATACATCTTCAATACAGATGGCAAAGGAAAGAGGAGACAGGGTGAAGGAGATGAAAGAGAGAATTCTGAGTGGCTGAAAGAAACATTGCCAGATAAAGACGGGGCTAAGAAACTTCGACGCAGAGAATATGTTGGTGATGAAGATCATCTTATGGACACTGGCATGGAAAAAGATGGCTGGTTCAGAAATGGTCAAGGCAGGAGTCAAGGCCACTCTACTGATGTTGATGGAAGCCGTAGACTTTTGGGAAAAGATGGGCTACGTGGAGCCCACAAAAATGGGAGGATGGGGTTTGGGCAGTTTTCTGAAGCAGACCTAGGTGGAGACTCAATGACAACTGATGGTGGTAGCCTTGGATTAAAAGGCTTAGGAGGCAAAAGTGGATTAAGGCCTCTCCGCAGCACGGATGCTCTGACAGGCAGAGCAGATACTGGTGATGAATTAGGAGGTGCAGGTGAATGGTATTCTGCAGATGGCAGAGATGATGCTATGCTGGGTTCTGGTAGCGTTGACAGGGATGATGGAGAAGGTGTGGGCTCTCAGCATGACAAGGATGGTAAATTAGATGATACTAGTTACAGAGCTGGCTTTGGGGGTGTTGGGAGATTAGATGGAGATGGAAGTTCTGTGTTAAACAGACTTGATCCTGATTCAACCAGAGTGGGAGACGGTAAGGGTGATCTGTTCAGCAGGACTAGCCCAAGGACTGGAGCTAGAAAAAATGCTGCAGGTACCGAGATTGCAGGAGAAATGATGTCCCCCTGTGGCAAAGACGGTCTACCAACTGTGGTTGATATGAATGGAGCAAGTATAAACAGAGAGGGACAAATAGGGACTCACTATGGTAAGGATGGCCAGACACTTCATGCTCGTGGTCATTTAGGTCAGGCAGGAAGGTCTGGCTTGCTGTATGGCCCAGGTGGTCTTACAGCTGGAGATGGGGCTGTATCTGGAGAAGGTGGAACTTCTATAAGGGAAACAGAGGCTTTATATGGTCCAGACAGTCAGCCAGTTGCCGAAGGTGTTGGTGGTGCTGGTGTAACTGGCCCAGGAAGATTTGGGTCTCCCTATGGAAAGGATGGTCTTCCAGCAGGGGCTGGTCTTGGTGGTGCTGGAGTAGGGGCAGCTGGATCTCCCTATGCAAAGGATGGTTTACCAGCAGGGGCTGGTCTTGGTGTTGCTGGAGTAGGGGCAGCTGGATCTCCCTACGGAAAGGATGGTCTTCCATCTGGAGCAGGCTTTGGAGGTACTGGTGCAGGGGGAGTTGGATCTCTGTATGGAAAGGGTGGTCTCCCAGATGGTGTTGGTCTTGGTGGTACTAGTGTAGGCGGAGTTGGATCCCCATATGGAAAGGATGGTCTTCCATCGGGGGCTGGTCTCGGTGGTGCTGGTGGAGGGGCAGCTGGATCTCCCTATGGAAAGGATGGTTGTCCATCTGGAGCAGGCTTTGGTGGTGCTGGTGCAGGCGGACTTGGATCTCCGTATGGAAAGGGTGGTCTCCCAGATGATGCTGGTCTTGGTGGTGCTGGCAGAGGGGCAGCTGGATCTCCATATGGAAAGGATGGTCTTTTAGCTGGGCATGGTCTTGGAGGTGCAGGGGCAGGGGGAGCTGGATCTCCGTATGGAAAGGGTGGTTTTCCAGCAGGGGCTAGTGTTGGTGGTGGTGTTGTAGGGGGAGCTGGATCTCCATATGGAAAGGATGGTCTTCCATCTGGAGCACGCTTTGGAGGTGCTGGTGCAGGGGGAGATGGAACTCCATATGGAAAGGGCGGTCTCCCAGATGGCACTGGTGTTGGTGATGCTGGTGTAGGGGCAGCTGGATCTCCATATGGAAAGGATGGTCTTCTAGCTGGGCATGGTCTTGGTGGTGCTGATGTAAGGGGAGCTGGATCCACATATGGAAAGGATGGTCTCCCAGCTGGTGTAGGCATTGATGGTGCACATGCAGGAGCTGGGTCTCCCTATGGAAAGGATGGTCTCCCAGCTGGGGCTGGTGTAGCTGGTGCAGGGGGAGTTGGATCTCCCTATGGAAAGGATGATCTCCCAGCAGAGGCTAGTGTTGTTGGTGCTGGTGTAGGGGGAGCTGGATCTCCATATGGAAAGGACGGTATTCCATCTGGAGCAGGCTTTGGAGGTGCTAGTGCAGGGGGAGTTGGNTCTCCCTATGGAAAGGATGGCCTTCCAGCTGGTGCTGGTGTTGGTGTTGCTGGTGTAGCTGGTACAGGAGGATTTGGGTCTCCCTATGGAAAGGATGGTCTTCCAGCTGGGGGTGGTGTTGGTGGGGCTGGTGTAGCTGGTGCAGGAGGATTTGGGTCTCCCTATGGAAAGGACCGTCTTCCAGCCAGGGCTGGTGTTGGTGGGGCTGGTGTAGCTGGTAAAGGAGGATTTGGGTCTCCCTATGGAAAGGACGGTCTTCCAGCCAGGGCTGGTGTTGGTGGTGCTGGTGTAGCTGGTGTAGGGCAAGTTGGGTCTCCCTATGGAAAGGACGGTCTTCCAGCTGGGGCTGGTGTTGGTGGCTCTGGTGTAGCTGGCCCAGGAGGATTTGGGTCTCCCTATGGAAAGGACGGTCTTCCAGCTGGGGCTGGTGTTGGTGGTTCTGGTGTAGCTGGTGTAGGGCAAGTTGGGTCTCCCTATGGAAAGGACGGTCTTCCAGCCGGGGCTGGTGTTGGTGGTGCTGATGCAGGAGGACTTCTGTCTCTCTATGGAAAGGATGGTCTACCGGCTGGTGCTGGTATAGCTGGTGCAAGGGGAGTTGGGTATCTGCATGGAACGGATGGTATTCCATCTGGAGCAGGGGTTCGTGTTCCAGGGGGGTTTGGATCTCCACATGGAAAGGATGGTCTCCCAGCTGGGGCTGGTATTGATGGTGTTGGTGGCGCTGATGCAGGAGGAATTGGGTCTCCCTATGGAAAGGATGGTGTCCCAGACGGAGCAAGCTTTGGTGGTGCTGTTGCAGGGGTTGTTGGGTCTCTGTCTCAAAAGGAGGGTGTTCCAGCTGGACCACATATTCCTGGTGTTGGTGGTGCTGGTTTTGGAGGTGTTGGA
>Ga0065711_1031599_pt1 | contig 29246 bp, 18 predicted proteins | sample Hoacrofraction12_FD_59098 | JGI IMG/M metagenome (GOLD analysis project Ga0065711, IMG submission 59098) | Hoatzin crop microbial communities from Cojedes, Venezuela - Epithelial fraction 12 v2 (version 2) | ecosystem: Host-associated > Birds > Digestive system > Esophagus > Crop | place... | reverse complement strand
AACGGGCCGCGTCCCCGGCGCAGGCTGCGGCGATGGCGGCCGGGCCGGCGGCGGGCCGGCGGCTCTTCCTCAACCACCTCGACTCCTACTGCGGCCGCAGCATCGGCGAGGTGACCGCGGGGCGCTTCTTCATCGGCGGTCACTGCCTGAGGCGCCGCCGCCGCCCTCCCGCCTACCCCAGCCCGTCGGCCTTCGGCCGGTGGCTGGCCTCCGGGGAGCTCGGCCGGGTAGCTAGGGTCACCGAAAATAGCTCCTGAGGAGAGGGACTGGGGGCACGAAGGGGTTGGAATAGGAAGGAGAAAGAAAATGAGAGTTAGGAGCAGGAGGTGTGGATACAGCAGGTCGGGAGACCTCGGGCAACAGATCCTCGCTAGGGAGAGAGGCGACGTCTCCTTGCGGTAAAGTCTGCCGGAGTGGAGTCCGGTTGCAGAGAAGAGGTGTCTAGGGTCTCTCCAACACCTTCGACTCTGGGGTGCGGGACACAAGTCAAGACAAAACGTTATAGCGGAGGAGTCCATAGTGTTTTCCCGTTCAGTGGAACGCTGTGTTCTGACCTACATTACCTACAGCCGGATCAGAGCCAAGTCAACAGAGTGCTGGTGTCTTCACAAGAAGTTGTGGAGGATTCCATATGTGTTTGCATACAAACTTGTGTCTTTTATATTGCAGTATTTATCCAGATGTGTTGTTGGGGCATCGCTTGAAAGCATAGGAGAAGAGGAGGAGGATGATGAAAATAATTCAGCTGCTGAAGTTTCTAGGCCAAAAGAGGGAGTCTACCAAATAGTGGGTACCCTTTCTAAGCCAGAGAGTACTAAACCACATTTTGCAGAGGAAACATACGCAGTAAGTAAGAGTCTTATTTCAGGTTGCCATTAGCCAACACTAAAAATATTGCAAGTAATATAAAAGGACATGCATTAGTAAAACGGTCTTTCATTGCTGCTGGAAGCTGTGTACATACATTTTATTCGTTCTGCTTCCTGCACACCATTGTCTCCTCCCTGCTAGGTCCGATACAGCAAACAGTAAAAGGGAGGAACTCGGACTCAAAATAGATTTATTTTTTTTTAATAGTTCTGGGCAGGACATCATCTATCCCAATGAGCCACAGATCTGCTTTCTTTTTTCCCTCAAAACACACACCTCAAGTATCTCTCTTGTCTCCTCTGTGTCTTTTTATCACCTTTTTAAGGGTAGTGGTGCTGGAATGAAACTTAGTGTCCCACTTCTTAACGGTTCCCTGAAACCACAGCTTTCCCTAGCAGCTGATTGTGCTGAATGCCTACATCTTTGTATAATATATATACATGGATATATCCAGAGTTTAGTTAACTGAAGAAGGCTTGCTTTTCAGAATGTGACTGCTTGTTGCTTGATTTAGTTTTCTGAAAATAAAATTGCCTCATATTAATTAGCCAAAATCTCTTTGCACATTTGAAATTTTTGATTTAAATGCCTATACAGCTGAGCTGTTCAGTCAGAAAATCATGGCTGGCAGTATTTAATCTTAATCACTGCTCTTCCCTAAAGTGTTCGTTGGACTTGCTCAAGTGATGCAGACAATCGCATTTAACAAAACTGACAGGATGCTAATATGCAAGGAAACAGAAAAATGTCTTCTCCATTCTGCCAGCTGATCATTGTTTAAAATGCCTATAAAAGTTACAGACATTTTTTGATACAATTGCACTGAAAATATGATGCCTCAAATACTGCTAAAAATTTTACATCTTTTTGAACTAAATTAATGTGTACTGAAAATTAGGAGTTTCAGCATCTAGTTCACATTTCATCACCTTATTTGTATCTGACAAAGTTTGATATCAGTCTTATGAATTATTTTAACATCCTAGTGTTAGAAAACTACATTCTATCAGGAAGTTAAATTTGAAAAGAGAAGGAATTTTGGGTATTTTTTCTTTCTTTTTTTTTTTTAATGTCAGATTCTTTGTTTTTTTCCTCAGGTCTCTTCTCGAAAAGAGCTCTTAAGTCACTTGCTTGAGTGTGAGATTGTTTTATATAATATCACTGAAAATGCTAATCAAATTGAGGAAGCAACATGGGCTGCTTCTGGTTAGTATAGCTACCAACTGAACAAAAAATTGATTGCTATATAGCCATCAGAATTTACCATAAATGTATTAATGAAATTGTCTGGGATTTATATTTTATTGTAATATTAAACTGGGTTCCTTGATGTAGCAATGTTGCATGAATTGTTCAATTAATTAGCAAGTGACCATGAAATGCAGTCTAGCATTCATAAGCTACAGAAGCTGTCACGGAATGGTCCAACACTTTAAATGGCGTATCTGTGTAGGCAGTTATTTCCCTAAATAACTATCAGCCATCGTCTTATCTATTTGCATTGGGAGGTGGGTAGGAAACTTGCTCCTGTAATATTTAAGTAATGTTTCAATATTTTATATAATTCTTTTAAATATATTTTAACTTAAAAGTCCAACAAAAAGTACTGCTAACAGTCTTTCTGAAACTTTCCTCTGATTGTTGTACCCAGATTCTAGTAGGCATCTGGAATCTTTTTTATGGTGACAGTGTAATGTTGTGTTTTAGGCGACACTTAAACTAAATTATGCTTTCCTGTTTATAGCATAAATACTTAGATAACATCATAAGTTTTAGAGGACTCAACAAAACATAACCCACATTTAATTATTTTACTCTAAATCAGAATAAGGAAGCTTTGCTTGAATGCTGTAGATTTTCTGTTTCAATTGTGAAAAAAACACACTTTTGTTTTCTTTCAGTATCTTAGCAGTCAATAAAGATGAGTAATTTCTTAGTATAGAATATTTCTTTCTTTTTTTCTCCCCATGATATGTAGCTCTATGGAGATTATGTTGATTCCCAATAATTAATTCTTTAGTACCTTTATTTGTCTATTTGTTTTCTTTGTTGATTTATTATCTTTATACCAACCCAAATAAAGAGTATTTGCTTAAAAATATGTATCACATAGAACATTATGGTATGTTTATACATGACCTTTATATAAAAGCAAAAATACAGTTTGAGTGATACAGTTTACAAGAAATTAAATCCTTTGCTTTCGTGTTAACAGCACTACATATGGAAATAGAGCATTTTGCAACACCAAAGTTATTCATCCTCATTTCAACAATAATGACCTGGGCAAAAAGCAAACTCCCTGACCCTGTGAGTAATATGAAAACATTATTTTTTTTTAACTGAATATTTCCATTAATGGAAAATATTCATGAAATTCAGTTAAACAAAGTATTTCAGTATGTACTTCAACAGTAGCTAATAAAGTTAGTATCAGGAAGTGTGTTTTTTCTCATGATCCTTTCACCCTGAACCACTACTTATTGTCAAAATTGCTAACTTTGTTCCACTGGACATCGAAGTTTAGGCACTGGGTTACAATGCTACAGGTAGATGTTAGGGACTGCTTGGATAAGAGGTAAGACCTATGCTAACCACAATATGCACTGTCCTTCAGTTATAAAAAAACCCCATATTTACTATATATTTAATGAAATACATATTTAAATCAGTGTATATACAGATAAATAGATACCTCTTTACATATGGTAGTTATTGTCACGAACCATGTGGGATGCTTTGTAGTATGCTGTTGCCATTCTCAATTTAGTCTTACAGAAAATGTGCACATTAATGTTATGTGTAGCAGTTCTGAGAGTTTTTCAAGCTTGTGTAATGCTACATACAATAAAAATTCACTTTTAAAAATATCAAAAGTAGTTAATCTTTTGCTGTGAAAATTGAAATTGAGCTATTGACATTTTGAAAATGTTGAACCTCAAGTATCAGAATCAGAAGTTTTAAGAATTTCGGATGAAAAAAAAGTTAAACCAGATTGATAAAATATTTTTTTTAAGAATTTATTTTAACCATATAGGCCTTTAATAATTGTTTTGTTTTAAGACATCTGTAACAGTCACATTTTTTTACTTTGCAGGAAGACCCTGAGATTTCTTTTACTGATGAAGATTATCGCAGAAGAAAAGCTCATCCTAATTTTATGGATCACATAAATGCTGAAAAACTGATTGTCAAACTTGGGAAAACTGTATGTGAAGAACTTTTTTTTGTAAAAATAGTGTGTTTGGTCTTCTTACTTAGAGCATTATCTTAGTAGTGGAAATTATGAACAATTTGAATAAGTTTTAAGAGTGTTATTCTCTTGATAAATTTTAAAAAACATCAATTTATTAATAAAATATCAAGTACTGAGAAGACTATAATATCTTTTCAAACGTAAGTGTCTGCATGATAGAAATCCTAAATTCTGTCTGTGTTCCTTAGGTAGTGAGTAAATCAGGCTTATCTCATTTAAAATATATTGTTTCATTGCTGGGTTGAGAGAAAATTAAAGCTGGACCCTGTGTTGGGAAAGACTTGAGGATGAAAGAATGTATTAGGGATATTAGTGTAGTGTTAAAGAAAAGCCGCATCTTTAAATACTAGCAAATTATGTCAATATTATATCTCATCTAAATACTGAGAAGATGTTCTGGCCACACTTAGCATCTTCCTGGATAGTTTGTGCTCTTGGAGCAGAAGGCTTGTTAACTTTTATTCCACCCTATAATTCACTTTAAAATCATGGCCATAGAGCTTACCCAGAATAACTAGAAAATATATTATCAATTCATATGTGTTTTAAAATCACTTCCATCAGCTTTGTTTGGTTTGACCTGGTTTGACTGTTAATCTTACTAGGGAACAGACCATGTCTCTCTCTGTATTTAAGAGCTATTACTAAATAAATACCAACAGTGCCTCAGATTGTGCTTCTCAACTCAGGAAAATTGACACTGTTGTCATTAGAGATGGAGTACTGTGGAGATTAGGAAAGAGAACTAGAAGACAATGAAATACACTCTGTGATGAAAGTGTCATTTGGTCATTCTCGTTCTGCATTAGCAGGCTCACATAATAAATGTAATTCACTGTTCATTACAGAAATTCATCTGGCTAATTACAGAGGAGGGAAAAATCCCTTACTCTGATTTGAGTATACACTTGTCACCTTATGCTCTGCTGAGAAAATAGTGATAGAAATTATATTCTGTTCTAACATGGGTTTAGTATTTACAGCTTGAAAAATCAATGGTAAATTGTTCTTATTTTTACTGTGCTAACTTGGAGTTAGTAGACTATGGAATAACCTTCATACTTGTGATGTTAGAAACATGAAGATTGTAAATAGTGACCACCAAACCTGGCAATAACTTCTGCTGCTGGTAACACCCAGATGAACTGTTGACTCAGTCTTTCTGACTTGTTCAAAGCACTGAGTTACTATGTAACAAAGGTATTAATATAATTAGGTTCTGAATGTTTGCCAGGCTGAACGCCTGGTGAGAAACAGTGGAACAATATGTAGCAGTACATGACAAAGCAACTTGAATGTTTTCAGAATATACCTCTTACAGGCCCTTACAAATGAGCCCTTTTCCTCCAGAACTCCAGGGGCAGTATCAATGGGTATCACTGCCCCTGCTTAGTTTCTATCAGCATTTTGGAACAGAGAAGCTTCAAAACATCTGTTCTTCCCAGCAGATCAACATTAGCTTCCTGTGATGGCTGGAGACTTCTGGATTACAGTTCTTACTCATTTCTAAATTCAGTGGCATCTGGGGAATGTGCCATCTGTGAAAGAAATGACAGCGTTACCACTTCCTGCAAAGAGCTCAGCAGGAGACGCTAGGATTCAGCAGCCCTGTCAGTCATGTAGAGAAGATCTTGCACCAAGAATAGAAGGGTTTCTTAGCCTTGGTGTTCCGAGTGCAGTCAAATGGCTGCTGTTTCTTAAAGCAAGATTTAATTCCTCTGAGTTAGTGTATGTCCCACATATATTTTGCTTAAAAATCAGAAAGAGTTGTGAGCTAGAAGTCTTTGATTTTTACCACTAGAAGTTTTTTGCCTTTACTTTTGTAGCAGGGCATTCGGGCTGCGTAGCGACTTCTGATTTTGGGTTACTGCCAAATTCAGAATCCTTGGAGAAACATCTGCCTTCCATGGTGCCTACCACAGACAGAAAAGCTCTTCATCTCCCAGCTCTGTTCTCAGTGGCATCGCAGTTCCTGAATCCATTAATTTAGACCTGTTTCTCACTTCAAGCATTTTATTAAAGCAAACAAACCAATGTAAAACTACCAAGGCCTAAACTGATTATAATAGCTAGAACGTGACATCTAGTGGCTTTAATGAATATTACACAGGAACTTGAAGGTTTAACCGAGACTAAACATGCTGTGTGTAACTGGAGCTTGCCTAATAATTGCCTTATTTTTAAAATTAAATATATCTAAGTCATCTCAAGTAGTACCTTCTCATATGTGTGACTTGTGACACTAAACAGATATTTCTGGAGGACTTGAACTTGTTTCAGAGGTTTGTATTTCAGTGAAGTGTCACTCAGTGCCGAACTGGTTTGTCTCAACAAGTGGCTACTGCATAAGCCACCGCAAGGTAAATGGAACAAAATCCTATGTGTTACATTCTTCTTAGGGTAGATGAGAAATAGCACCTCCTATACTTTCACAAGAGGCAGGTTTTTCCGGCTGGGAGACAGAAATTACAGGATGTCTTCTCCTGGGGCATGTTTGCAGTCTGTCCAGAGCAATCCTGGGAGCTGCTGCTCTTAGGGTACAAACAGTTTTTGTGATGGAACTACCCAAGCAAACTAAGTGTGGGAGCTCTTAGCTATCTGTAATGTCTTCTAATTTTAATGTTATTATAATGTTATTAATGTTAATAATTATTAATAATTAATGTTATTTTAATGTTATTAATGTTTTATTTTGTAAGTGGATAGTTAAAAACAGGTACACAGATACAATACACTGACGTTGTAACTTGTCATCTCTTTATATGATGTTTTGCATATACAATCAAAGATTGGCTGACAGAGTTCTCACTTTTATGTTTCTGAAATATTATAAAGATGATAACAAAAGATGCATTTTTTTCACAAAAAAAATAGATCCCAAACCTGGGCCTTTATTCCCTCTGCTGGTAAATGTAGGCTTTTTTACATAGTGTTCTGTAGATATATAACGTCTAGGATTTTTACATCATGAGAATTATTTAATAATTTCTTTTACCTTAAAATTTCCAAAGTGACTGATCCTAATTGAAAAGATTTTCTTCAAAGTTTTTCTCCTTGAAGTGATTTAAAAATCTTTCTTTTCTAACTATCCTCAACATTGATCCAAGCAGTAATGTTATACATAAACAGGCAGCCAGAACAGGCAAATTTATGACATTATGCAATAATGGTCAGCAGAAAATATGTGGGTTGATCATGATGTGTGGTTAGGAAAACACTTTGTTCACTTTCTTTTTTAATTGTATATCAAAATGAAAGTGAAGCAATTTTAAAATCATTGATCCAGCATTTCTCACTTCTTTGGGCTGTCAAATGAAAATATAATGCAATTAAAAAAATAATTTAAATGAATTTCAGTGTTATTTTTCTTGGAAAGAGAAAGTAGAAACATGAGTTATCCTGTTCACTTCATTGATTTACATAACTTCCAATTTTTTTAATTCTTAAATTATTTTTTTTTAGCATTTCAGTTCAAATGTAGGCAGGTCGATCCTAATTGAGCAATGCTATTTTTTAAGGAAATAATAGCAATATGACTTATGAAACTACAGGATATACAACAATCAATCTAGTTACATGTTTTAAGTGATATAACTTTGTACTTTTACCACACACGTACTCACGTTTCAGGGTAAGCCAGTATCCTGTTTGCAGTACCATAATTTTATAAAAACTTTCTTGTTGATTTTACTTCACAGAACAAACATAAATTTTCAACTTATGTTGTTGCCTCAGGACATCAGTATGGAGCTGGGGAAGGACTCTTGCATTACTTTTTTAAGGTAGACATCCAGCTACTTTTGAAGGTTCATGTAATTTCTGGAGGCAAACCACACTGGAATTGAATGCATTTTCAGTAGCTTTGGTATCATAAGCTTAATGCTTTTGTGAACAAAACAGCTTATTTGATCCCTTTGAAATGTTTTAGCTACAGTGGAAATGTTTTCCACTTTTGTGGCTTTATATGTTTTTTAGTTTATTCCATAGTTTTTGAACAGTATCTCCATATGTACTTTACAGTGAGAATGTGTCTGTCCTATCAATAGAGTCAGGAAAAATGTCTTTTTTCTCAACTTAATAGTCTCTTTTGTCCCAAGCATTTATTTTATTTGGGGTACAAAATAACATTTTCCAAGATCTAAGAATATTCTTTAAACAAAAAAGTTTCTTGTTTTTAGTAGGCTGCCAGTCAGTATTTCTCAAGGATTGTTTCGTTTACTGCGATTCTGTTAGTCATTCAAGAAACTGAACTTTAAATCCGGAATATATAGATTTGCCTAGTAAAAAAATGCTCCTTTTTTTAGCTCTAGTTAAAAGTAGCCTTTCTCTCCACACTTCATTATCTATATTTTCAGATAGGCTGGCTTAGCGAAACTCCTGCAATACCTGTTTTTGGCGATGGAAACAATTTTATTCCAACCATCCATGTTCTTGATTTAGCAGCGTAAGTAAAAAAAAAAAGATTCTCCTGAATAATAATTGATACCTAGGTAGATAATAAATCCAAATCTACTAGAGAGTACTGAGGCTTTTAAATTGGAGTAGGTGGGTTTAAGAACATTCTTTGGCTCTTCTTACTGAGTCAAACAGAGAATTCTGTTTCTTTACTACTGGAGAGGCCTTCTGGAAACCTTATCTGACTTGCACTGGTGTTATGCTTTTAAGAAATTACTATGAATGCTTGATCTAGAGTATGATACCAGTTAGCTGGCACAGAACTGGAAATGGATCATGGACTCTACAATAAGCTAAGTTAGTATCTTCCACAGAAGTTGCTTTTTATCCTTTCAACTTCTTTCCAAATAAAATATCTAGCTGTGCTCCTTTGTTAAGGAAAACGTATATGAAAATGTCATGCTCTGAAAAGTTTTGCAAGATTTTACAGACTCTGTACTCTTTTTGAAATGCATTTAACAATGAAAGCCCAGAATGCTTCTCCAACTACACGCCCTGACTATACTTGCTGTGTGTTTCAGTGTGTTACAAAATGTAGCAGACCACAGGCCAAGGTCTTCCTATATACTTGCAGTAGATGCATCTATGCACACTCTTCAAGAATTAATCAAGGTAAGAGATTTGATTCTTTTTTTTTTCAGATATCTTTAAGGGTTTAAATACTCTGCATTTTACTGAAGCAGAAGTTCCTAGGTCTTCCTGAATTATCTTTTGTAGTAAATGACACAGAAAATTATTTTTAAATCCTCCAACACTTCTGTCCTTTGAACAAAATATGTTACTTGGACCTGATTTTGCAGAACTAATTTTTGTAGTATTACCACTAACTTAAGTAGAAATTCCACCTAAGAAAGTTCTGGTGACTTGTTACTGGATTCGCAGTACTGTGATTAGATACTCAAGCCTTTAAGATGTTTTTCCCTTCATTTTGTGGGAAGATATCTTGTTTTTCCAAATGTTTTGAAATGAAGTCTAGAAATAGTCTGGATGACACTATTGAACTATACACTGATAGTGAAGGTCAACTAATACAGTTGCTCGTGTACATTGAGAAAACGTTATGTAAGAAGCAAACATAACAGTCCCATTTTTTTGGTTGTATGAAAGAGTGTTTCATGGAACAGTGTATTAGGGAGCTCACAAGAAGATGGAACCTTTGTTTTGGTTCAGGTAAATATACAGTGTCTCACTGTAAAGTTAATAGTTGAAGAGCCATTCTGTATACGTGATCATAATGCAATTAGTCAACTTTCCTACAGAAGAAGCAAAGGTCAGAATAACTTTTGTGGCTGTGGTCCACCATAGGAAAGAGCATTATATGAACACAAAAGACATTAAAAATATTAAATCCTTAGAGGAGAAGAGTGGAGGCTATTGAAACCTACATTAGTAGCCACATAAGCTTGTTGCATGCTACTTATGAAGAAACATTTGGGAAAAAGAAAATGAAAATTAGCATGGTTGAACTGTAGGGTGAGAAAAACAAGATGGCAGACTTCAAAAAGTTATGGTTATCTTCAGATGAAGAACATAGAATAGAAAGGGTCCTGGAATCTGGCAGGATAAGTGGAAAAAAAGCATTGAAGATCAACTATCAGGAAAGACTCAAAATGGATATGCTTTTTTCAAACAATTAAAAAACAAAAAGCCTGCCAGAAAGTCTATAGGCAACTTGATGATTATGGTATTAAAGGAGCACTTAGAGAAGACAAGGCCATAACAGAGATGCTTTGTATTAGAGGGCCTGGGTAAGAATTTGGAAGCATCTTAATGCTTCAGGGTCTCTTTGTGGATAGCTTGTTAGAGGATCTGTATAAAACTAAAGTAACTGTAGAAAAGATAGAATCAACTGACAAAATTAACACTAAGAAACCACCAGAGTCTTATGTTATTCACTGAAGAGGTCTGAAAAATTTCAAGGTTGAAATAACTCTGTATTGCTAGTTCATGCGTACAACCTGCTGTTTAGCACTGGCCTGGCACTTGAAGACTGGAGGATGATAAAAGTGATGCCAATGTAAAAAAGAGAAGTTCCTGAAATATTTTGGGAATTACAGGCCAATATGCCTAATAACGTTGGCTAGTAACCAGGTAGATTATTAGAAGTTATAATAGATTAAATACATTAAAGGACACACAAATATATATGGGAAATAAAATAGGTCTCCAAATAGATCTTAAGCAGTAGGAAGTTATACATAGATACAAGAGCTTTGGAACACTTTTCTGTGGTTTCAGGTTGGTTGGGTTGTTTGTTTGTTTGTTTGTTTGTTTTAATTGCAAGTACTAAAGATTAATGACATAGCAAAACAAAGGTGTTTAATACTAACATTAAAGTTATTTTACTGTTCTTTGATCTGTCTATTTCAAATCAGTAGACTGATTTTGTCAGGTACAGTCTAACATAGAATTTAAAGCACATATTTTATCCATAGAAATCCTGTTCAATTTTCTCTAAGAATCTGATTTGATAAGTGTATTTTTTTTTCTTGACAGTGTATCAGTAAAAATGTTGGACCAGGAAAAACTGAGAAGATTCCAAAAGAACATGCATTCCTGAGCAAAGAGTTAACAGTTAGTACTTTTTTTTCCTTTTATTAGTTAAGGAAATTATGTAAACTTAAAAGTACAATGTGATGAAATATATAATTTATTTTTTTTATTTCACTAGAAAAATTTAACCCTAAAACATGCCTAAAAACCTATACAGTGAGTTTAAATTTAGCAAATAAACAAAATAAAATTTAACTATCATAGAACAAACTATTTTGAGGAGTTACAGCATGATTTAGAAAAGCAGTGAAGCACTGGTGTCACTGTTGCACTGAGCATACTGGAGCACTCTGAGAATATCTACACGAAATGATAAAAATAACAAAAATTAATAATGAGGTGCTACTAAGGCTGATGAATGCAGCATACATAAATTATGTTGTATTCATCTATTTATCTGGAATAAACTGTTCATAGGAGAAATAAACAAATTACAACCTAATATTTTAAGATGGTACTTGATAAATTTATGAAAGAGGTTATTCCCTGCAATTATAGGAAGCCTTTGCATTGTACAGAATAATTGGTTAATGGTTCATGTTCTAATAGTTCATAAGAATACACAAACACAAATATACCTTGAAAATGTTTGTATTTTAAAAAAGCTTAAAGTGTCTTTTTTGCTTTGTGTGCAAACCTTCTTTCCCTGTGTTTAATTCTTTCTATACTCACTCCTCCATTCCAGTCTCTAGTTTAGGATAACGATGTTCTTTTAATGTGCATAGCTTAAGCCTGTAAATAAATGTAGCTTTGCTCCCTCAGCAAATGCATTTGGATATGTTGTTTGTGAACCTGCGAATGGAATCTATGTTTCTGAAAGAGACTTTCAACATTAAGTGGGTTGCTCAGGCAGGACTGGTGGAGAACATTGAACAAATCCTCAAGGAATACAAGCAAAGCCGAGGATTACTGGTAATGGTTTGGTGTACGCTATTTCATAGTGCTCCTTTCTTTTTATTTCCCTAATAGAAATGGTTATATAAACACAAGCTTTAATTTCTTTTAGTAAAAATGTGGAAGACTGATATAGACGCAAAACAATTGAATGTAAAAACTGAAAATTAAATTGAAGAAGTTAAAAAAGAGGAAATATTTATTTAAAACAATAATCTTTAAGTTTTATTTCTTTTATGCCCCAAACTGAAACCCTGTAAATGCAAATAAGATTACTGATGAGAAGCTGCTGTTCTGGAACTTGTTTCCATACGCAATATATGGCATTCCTGGTATATTTTGCTTCAAGAACACAATAAGTGTATCTTTTATTTAAGCTTTTTTCATAATAGTCAGTAGTCAGGCAAGTATTTTGTGTCCTTCATTGTAGTTAGGGAGCCATGATATTCGATTGCAATGTAGCTTTCATTTTACGCTGCTCTATTGTGTAATGTACTGAGCAACTTTGCTGTTTCCTATGTTAGCTTAATATATAGAACTTCTGTATTCAAATGTATAGGAAAGGTTATTGAAAGTTGCAGAAAAATGTTTGCATACATTGAAGTATTGATTGGTATGATAAAGCTGTTCAGCATGTCTAGATCTTGTTGAAACGTTGAACAAGAGTTCAGGAGGTGTAAAACAAAATACAATTACTGTCATTCAGGGTTGTTTGTTAAAAGTCCACGCGTACCTCTGAAAGGATTATCAGATCTGTATTTGGGTTAAACTACCGCATCTGAGCACATATGCATGTAATTCAAAACATTCAGTACAAAATATAGACATACTAAGTGGCAAGCAGAGGGAAGGCTAGCTAGATCTCTGTCCCTGTCACTACTTTATTAAATTTGCAGTTTGCACTGTCAGATTTACTGAATTAAGATAAGCAGTTAATGATGTATGATTTTGAGTTTGTTGCATGATATATATAATAAGTGTATAATGGAATCTTAATTACACTTACTCATCCATAGACTAGGTAGGCAGAAATGAGAAATCACTAATATCTTGAGATTGTGATGGATCTGCAATTTTTGAGACCAAAATAACCATTGTGATGGCTGTAACTCTACCTCAGTTGGGAAATAGAGCTGTTACAGGTGTGTAGTAGAACATATGCCACCTCATTCCAAAATTCACTGCACACTATCTATGGGGTTGTGTTTCATCTCTTTTAATCATTCAAACACTACTAGTGCCACTATAAGTTGGTCTGTGAGTCTACTAAATAGAGGTGTGCTTTTCTCTAATGGTGAATTTGTACATATAAATTAAGTAACTGTGTTACTCAAAGCCTGTGGATGATACTCAGTGAAAAAATACATATTTGGTGTGAATAAAACTAAAATATATTTTCATTTTTAATCATAATAAATGTTCTTTCCTATTAGTTATAGTAAAAAGATTGTTCCTTTTACATAAAAACATCCATATTTTTTGGATGATGTTATATCTTTATCTTTTTTTTTCCAGCCTCTCAAAGTTTGCCTTCATGGTCCTCCTGCTGCTGGCAAATCTACCATTGCTGAAGAGCTCTGCAAACACTACAGACTACATCACATTAAGATAAACAATGTGATTTCTGAAAAAATAGAGAATCTGGTGTGTTGCTGTTTTCTAATATTGTTTTGATTTTAATTTCTCTGATTTTAAAATGTATGGCATCATTTAAAAATTCGTTACAATTCCTTTATTTTACAAATATCTTCTGATATACTGATCACCTCTGGGGGACACACTGAACTCTTTTTAGAGACCGAAGGTTGTTCAGTATCTCACTGTCCAGGAGCATATGTGAAACTAATTTAATTTTTTTTTTGCCTTTTATTACATCTGTGTGTAAAAGAAATTTGGCTATGGAATTTTGGTGCTTATTCATATTTCTCATCTTGTCTTCAGGAGAAAGTTGTGGCTTCTAAACAAATGGACTCTGACAGTGTGGGAGAAGAGGGAGATGAGGAGGAGGAAGAAGAGGGTAAAAATGTAGAAGCAGCACGCAAGTTATTAGCTGACGTAAAAGAAAGCATGGAACACAGTGCAGGTAGGAAATAAGTACTAAGATGGGATTTAGGTAACTAGTGCAACCCTATGCAAATTGGTGCTTTAGAACGTTTACGTCTTGCTAAAAGCAAGAATTGTGCCCTGCCTAACTATATGTACCTTATTTAAAAATCAAATACAGTGTTTTACATGATATACCTTGCATATTAAAAGTGATATATTTTTTAAATACCATGGTGCTTTTTCAGTTGTAGAAGTTCCATCCTTCTACATTTTATGTAATTCTTTTAACCTATAAGTTCATATGTAAGTAACAACGGTATATTCAGAAGCATTAGATTCTTGGCCAGATTTTTTTAATAATATCATTTTTGCTTCTCAGAACAGTGAGCATAATTTATGTAATACAAAGTAAAATGTTAGTTAAGTATATCTTTATCAAATCTGCAAAGAAGAAAAGTATTCTAGTAAAAAAAAGAATTAGTGTACTGTCATATGAGATTGTGGGGTTTTTAAGTACCTTATACCTCATTTTGGCCATCTCTAAAAAGGAAATAGTATTTACTGCAGCCTGTAAAGAATTTTAAAGTCTGCAGATTGAAAAAGGTCCATAAAAATTGCCATTACTAAAAAGTACTAATTATCATCTATATATTAATAAAGTCATGCGGGTTTTGACTTAGTGCTTAACATTTTCCATGTGGTATAAAGTCACTCCCCTTAAAAATGCATTCTATCACTAAAGGTTTACCTGATTTGGATCTTGTGTATCTGCCAATGAACTTATAACGCTTCAGTAACGAGACCCATGGCAGCATCCCTTCTGTATGCCTTGCTTTGTTGTTTGAAATAATAATGCCTTTTAAAATACTAACATACTTTTATGACTACAATGGTTTATAAATATTTGACATTTGTAAAAACCAAAGCAAAATAAAGTAGGAAACTGGAGCCAATGGTTGAAAAAGGACAAAAAACCAGGTCAAACCAAACTTTTTGCTCCCACACATTTGGTTGACAATGTGAGCCAAGTTAATAAACCATTTCATATGTCATTCTATTAATCTGAAAATGAAACCTATAAAACCTATCTCACGTTTGTCTTGCAAGACTATCTTTAAGTCCTATGACTAACTGTAAATAGAAAAGGATTGCTTTGTCACTTTTTCTTCTATAAATATCTTTGCTGCTTCTATTAAAATCTGATTGCATTACTCTAAAAAAAACTAATTTCATGTTTAGTATCCTTAAAGTTCTAATATTCCTATCTTTGTTAACACAAATGTAATTTTATTTTGTAGCTACACATTTATATTCCATAGATCTCTGGCAACATGTAATATACAAATAGTAACTCAAAATACGTATATTTTTTAGTGTCTAAATAGAACTTTCTCTGAGAAATGAATAAAATGTTAGTAAAATAATTTCAGATATCTTTTTTCCATAAACTAAGTACCTATTAATCTTCTTGCTGTCTTAGGTCATCTAGATGATCAGTATCTTGTTAAATTTGTGAAGGATAAACTCAAATCTATGCCTTGTAGGAATCAAGGATATGTTTTAGATGGGTTCCCAGAGACCTATGACCAGGCAAAAGATCTTTTTAATTGTAAGTACTGCTGCTTTTGTTTTTATTGCTGCTTTTGTTTTTACTGCTGCCAATATTGTTGTTATCATTATTGTGCTTAGTGCCATATTAGTTGAAGTGCATCAGCACTGTAATGACTGCAGTGCAGGACACAAAAAAAACTTGTTTTCACATGATGCCTAAAATGTAAGAAGGATTATAATGCACTGTATTTAATTTAGGCACAAGATAGTTTTGAGACTATCTTTGCTGTCAAACTAATAAGTAAATGCATGAATACGGAGGACGCTGTCTAGTTCTTTGTTGGTCTACTCTACTTAATCAAGCTCTAAGGCAGAATTTCTTCATAATATTTAAGGGCTGCTAAATTAGGGGATCCAGCCACTGCACCAATATGCATTTTGTGAGCCAGGTTAGAGTGGGTATATTAGATCAGCTGCAGTAGATATGACTTCAGAGGAGCTCTGCGACATTTCAAATTGTGAGCAAGTACTATCCATGCACCAAGACCAAGAGTCATCTCCATATGTAAATTACATCAGAAGGTTTGAAGGAAAACAAAAACCAGTCTTGTTCAGTTTAATAAGCTGGGCTGTTAATTAGCATGCTCGACTGCTGCTCTTCAGGTAGTTTTAGTGACTATTCAGAACAGACAGCTTTACTGACTACTAAGAACAACAGACACTTAGTGGAAGAAACCATTTTAACCATACTACTGTAAAACATTTCTACTCACTGTTCGGAGCCTGTCTCTGTTTTTGGCAGAATAATGTACTTGGCAGGAGGAGAGACCAGGGTCAGGACAGAAGTATGGACACATTTAAAAATTGCCTATGCATGTGCATACTTCTGCTGTGTAGGCAAACAGCTATTAGTGTCCCAAGGTAGAATTCTTTGGTGGCTGGCAGGGTGAGTGAGTTACTGAATTCTCTAAACTGGTGTCCAGGTTAGATTAATTTCCAACAACTAGTATAATTTGAATATAGACAAACTGGTGTTTGTACTGGGCACATTTTTAGCAAATACAATGATATTGTTGCTTCAAATGAAAATGTCAATTATTTCTTACTTTTGTTTTAGTGGAAAGTGAAGATGAAGAAGAAGAAATTAATGGCAAAATACCTAAATGTGATAAATTAATCACACCCGGTAAGTTTGATGGATTTCTTTTTAAATAAACAGAGGAATTTTCAAATAATGCTGCCACCAACGAGAAGTCTAAAATATCACTCCGTCTGTTCATATTTAATTTTACATAAAATAAATATCTAATCTGTGTAATCAAAAGGAAGGTTTTGGTTCCGTTTCTGGGTGTTTTATTCTTTTTTTTTCCTTTTTGTGAAAATGCCATGAACTGTTGGCTGAGAACAATAATAGTGGCTGCCTTTGTTGTGTTTAGAGCAGCTATTAATGGAATAAACATGAGCTCCTGAACTTGGCATATCAAAAGCCCGCAAGTTTATCTTGAGTGTGATATCTTGAAAGATGTTACCAAATTCATTTTAATGCATCGGTTAAGTTGGGAATTAAAATAGAGTGGTTTTCATCTATGCAGAAATAGCTTCATCCTGGTGATTTTGCTATTCTTGATTCTTTGGAAGTTTTGATTACATTCATACAATACATCTGGCATATTTTGCATTAGAAGATGTGTACAGTTAGATAGCATAAAGGTTGAATATCTCAAATGCTTAGTGTTTCAGTAAATGACAATTTACTGGCTTCAGTGGAAGTGAAGAAAGTTCAGAACTTCCTGAAAAATTCCTCAGTCCTTGCACCTACATCAAGGGGACAAAGGTTAGATTTTAAAACACAGGCTTCTCCCAAGTCGTTAACCACTTATAAACTGCAGATTTCTGAAGCAAATAATTTCTTTTATTCATAAATTAAACCACTTTAAGCCACCATTTCAAAAGAGGAAATATGAATGATTTATTATAGTGGGCTGGAGAAGTACCACTTTCTCTCCCACAACAAGGATTTCAGGCATGGGATATGTTCTAAGAAGATACCTTCTCAACCTTGGAGAAAACTTCTTTTAGAAAATAGAATGGTCCAGAAAGGATTTTTATTGGTTTGGGGAGGTTTTCTTGGGTTTCTTTTGGAGGTTTTTCTTGGGAGGGAGCTGGGGCAGGAGGGCTGTGACTGTGCTTGATTCTGCAAATTTCTCTCAGATGTCAGAAAAATTACTTCCTGGCTTTGTTAAATTAACAGGTTCCAGTATTATTGAGTAATGATATTAGTAGAAATATCAGAATATATTGTGATATATGAATATTTAATAAATATAAATTGATTGTTGCGTTAATAAGATTCAGCCTAATGAAACTACAAATATGAGACTTCTGAAGTGAAGAAAGGAGATAGGTTTTTTTTATGCATCCTTGAAGGATTTCTGTTGTTTTTGTCTACCAATAGTACTAAAATAACATCGACACTAAATTTTATGGCATGTGGTGGCATAGTATCTTTAATGCACTATTTGATTTTTTTTTAAAAATTTACTTTAATTCAGCAGATACACCTTTATTTGTGAGATTAAAAACACAATACAGGGTGATGGCTTTTGATGACTTGACAAACAAGTGAGTTGTTAAATTTTCCAGTGCTGTTTTAGCTACACTGTTCATAAGATTTTTTTTTTCCTCCTATACTTATTACATATATTGCTTTTATGATAGCTTTTTCAGAAAATTTAGACTACACTGAATTGCTGTTCTTAAGATTTTTGTGCTGCTTATTGTAAGAATAGTTTTGTTGATAGCACTAAGAAAGAATTTGGTGAAACTGAAATATGTAGCTTCTTTACAGACATGTCTCCTAATATTGTTGGATTGCTCTAACTGGAGAAGTTGAATATAAGCATTTGATAATGAAATTGTCTATAAAGATATATACAATTCACAACTATTTATATTCAATTGTGGTTTTAAATTTCATATTAACACAAAATAGTTAAGAAAGAGGAAAAACAATAATATATGAGTGCTGATAATGTGTTCTTCTTCACAGAATTTGTTATTTCTTTGACCGCATCTGATGAATTCCTTATAAACAGAATAATAAATCTGCCAGAGACAATTGTTGCTGGAACTCATTATACTCAGGACCGGTTCCTGCAATCTCTGAATCTCTTCAGAGAGTTAAACACAGAAGATAAGACTGTTCTAAACTATTTTGATGAACTTGAAATACATCCTCAGTTTATTGGTATGAAATAATAAAATAAGTAGATAAAATATGTATAAAAATTTTTGTTGTTACAAATTTTACACTTGCAAAGATCATATAGTAAGTGGACATAAAGAAATAATATTTTTAGTTAACATTGCAGAATACATATACATGCATTTAATTCTATACCTGCAAAAATACCTGTATACTTATAAGGATTCTGAATTGTTGTCGTACAGTTAACCTGTTTTAAAAAATAGGTTCATTTTTGTAGGCTAAATGAATTTTCTGACTTAGGTTATAGACATCTGCAGTGGCATCCTTCCAGACTGGTCTAATAGTGTGTTTTCATGGACTTTCAATACTGTAGTTGCTTATATTTTTTCTTTAGACTTATCCTCAGATGCCAGGACAATAGATGGGTAATCTGTAAATGGTGAAGCATGGAAGAAAATAATTAGAAATTAAAGGTGGAAAGCTAGGACTGACTCTGTTTTGCACTGTTCCTGTATGTGAGAAAACTTATTTTCCCTACAAGCTATCTAGAAAATTGTGATCATTGGGAAATCTTGAGAAGATTACTATAATCTGATTATTCAAAAACAGTGTGATCAGGGTGACAGCATTCTTAAGAAAAAGGGGTGGTGGTGGAGGTGTTGTGGGGGGAGAAAAGAAAGAACAGGGGGAATACTCTGCAACTAAAATCAAACCGCTGATACTTGGAATGTCCATTTGCGATCAATGCTTTGGGTTGGAAGGGACCTTTAGAGGTCATCTAGCCCAACCCCCCTGCAGCGAGCACGGATATGTTCAACTAGACCAGGCTGCTCAGAGCCCCGTCCAACCCGGCCTTGAATGTTTCCAGGGATGGGGCCTTCACTACTTCTCTGGGCAACCTGTGCCAGTGTTTCACCACCTTTACCGTAAAAAATTTCTTCCTTATATCTAGTCTAGATCTATCCTCTCTTAGTTTAAAGCCATTGCTCCTTGTCCTATTGCAACAAGCCCTGCTGAAAAGATTTTCCCCATCTTTCTTATAGGCCCCATTCAGGTGCTGAATGTGAAGTTAATTGTTGAACAGCCTCGGTCATACTTGATTTCCTAAGTTTTTTTATTTAATGTCAGTCATGGAGATCATCTTGAGAATAATAGTATACATGTGTTGTTAGGAAGTGTAACAGTGGAAAAAAAATTGTGTGTTAGTATAATCATTTTAGAATTGAGCTAATTCTGCTACAGAAAGTAAATGTAAAAAATGGTAAATATTAAGTCCTGATGCCATCAATTGGTCATATTCTTATCTTACACACTTCTGGATATGCAAGTAGTAGCACCGTCCAAGACCATGTTTGATTTTGGTGGGGACTATAAAGTGTGTACTCTATGATAGAATATTGCAGTGTATTTTGCCAAGAATTATGCCCAAAGATTACTCTTAAACTCTAGTCCATTCCAAATAAGGAAACTCACAGGCCTAGTAGTTTTAATTTTTGAGGTATCGTAACTGTGACGTTCAGTGACTTCCAGATGATTTTCACATTCGGTTTATAGTGTTGATTCTCATCTTCAAAGGAACATCATCTTCAGGTTGTGTTTGTCTCAGGAACTGCCTCTTTACCTATATTCACATCACTGATTGTTACCCACGGAAGTATGCAAGCATAGAGCTTTCTGTTGTGAAATGGTAAGAACAGATTATAAAGATAACTTCAGTGAGGAACCTTCAGCTCTGCAAATATCCCTCCATTCTAGCTGATGTTCCAGTTATGTTATCCGATCCATAGAATTAAGTAGCATCAGATTTAAGGAGAGCACCAACTGCTTTCTCAGTCATATTCTGAAGGAATTTAGTGGGGTAATGGTTAAAAAAATGTGCTTGATTTGTTAAATATTGACTCCAATTAATCCAATCTTTCTTCCAATGTTAATTTTAGAAAATCATAACATATGGCTTTATGAATTACTTTTATGATTATTATTTTTTCTGAGTCTGAAATATTATTAGCACAAAGGAGTGGGCTTGAAGATTCTGGAAACGCTACTTTGCTACAGTGACTCACTGCATGAAGTTTGCAAGTCAGTTATCTTCTGTCTTGTTTTTCTCATTTGCAAATTGGGGATGGTGACATAGGCATGTTAGATCATCTACAAAAAGGCATGTTAAAGTTATAACAGCAATTTCCTTTGAAGATCTTAATTTATTAACTCCTTTTCTGGTGATCTTTCCTCTCAGTTATCATAAGTGCTAACCTCACTTTTTATTTAAAAGGTATTTATTTTTGAGGATAAATGCAGTTAATTATAATTGGTGTAATATTTGCATTGTAATCTTGCTTCACCGTCTAAGAAAAAAATGCAGCCTTTGAGAGCTCGAATTCAATGCTGACAGAGTTCTTAGCAATACTTTAAATGACTAGAAAAGTGGTTTGCACTGTAATTTGTATATCCAGGTGCAGCTAAAATTGCAGAAACAATGGACTGCTTGACATAGAAAATGTATTATTCTTTTAATTTGGAATACTTCAGGAATGTAATACCTGATTTTTTGAAAGAAAAAGGTGTAAAAGAAATTTTATCATGTAGAATTATGTTGGCTTTCTCCTCAATTCAGTAGCAGAGTGTGGACTTCAGGTCCAAATCACAAACACTTAAACTCTTGGAATAACGATGTTAGTATTGGACAGCTATCTTCTGTCTGAATTAGTGATTGGAAAGAAATTGGAAGCATGCTTTGCCAATGGGTTTCAAAATAGCTTCATAAAGCAAAGGACTGTGGAGTAAGGACTACTGGATTCTCATCTAAATTCTGTACTCTGGTTGTTCTGGTTTTTCCCCTTCGTCTGCTTGCTCTGCTTACCCATTTCTGTGCCTTTACATCTCCAGTCCCCTACCACCGAACAACCCCTATATCTCTGTATTCTCTGGATACCTGAAATGCCCTCTTTTCCACATATATTTCTATACCCTTTCTGCCAGATGCCTTCCCACACTGAATGCATACAGATCCCAGAAAGCCCTGGAGACAGTCCCCATTTTTCTGTCTTTTGCCTTCTCCGCCTTTTTTTTCGCAAGTTTAATATGCAAGTAGCCTCCAGCAATTAAAAGGGAGAAGGAATAAAATGAAAGACAAGGTCTTGCTCAGTCTGTATGCTCCTACATGAAGATAAAGATTTGCTTTGTAGATATAACACAGTAAGAGTTCAGCTAGAGATAGGTCTGTGTATTTGTAAATCTGGATGAGTGAAAACTTTGGAGTTTGTTGCCAAACCTTAGCAACCTATTGTGTAACCTGCGGGCGAGACAGGGTCAAAAGCTGATGGTTTATGCATCTGGATAAGTTGACATAAGATTGGTGAAAGGAATACCTCTGATAGTTGAATGACCTAATTTTCAAGTTTCAAAACTTAGGCAAGCTGCAACTGATAAATAGAATAGTTGTAAAAAATATTTAAATACATTTCTCCGTTACATCATTTGAAAAGACAAACTATTTTAGCTGAAACTAGTAAAGAAAATCAGCTGTAGAAAAATTCATTCTGCATAGCAAAAAACTGACGTTTGTAAGTAACTGAAAACAAAATCTTATACTTGAAAATTCGAACAATATGAACACCATATATTTTTAGGTCTTACAGTTATATTCTACTGTCCATTGATATTTGACAAAAGCTTTGAAAAGTTTTCTCTCATATTTTTTAAAAGATGTAGCCAAATTTGAAGATCCTGAGAACAGATTTATTGTAAAAGAGATCATCAAAGAAATTGGGGAACCTCGGAATTATGGCTTGACAGATGAAGAAAAGGAGAAATTGGAGCGCAAAGCAGCTGAGGAACGCCTTGTCAAAGAAGCTCAAGAAAAAGCTGAACGAGAGCATAAAGCAGCTGAGGAACGGGCTGAAAGGATGGCACATTGGGAAGAGTGGGTAGGTTAATATGTATTTTTGGGAAACCATTATTATTTATGTGGTTTAGATGGCTTCCAGCAATCTGTTACATAAATACACTTGGAAAGTGTGGCATAAATTCTCTAGTTCCTTTATATCGTACTTTAGATCTGGGTTAGACTATCTTCACAATGCATTTTGAGGCCCAACCGAAAGAATATAGTCTGGTTTTGATTACAGACATAGGATTATTTTTGCATGTTGGTATCAGCATGTCTTTAAAATAATTTTATGATACCCTTCTTGCTGTTGCTGTGCCATAGCTCTTTTGTTTTACCATTTATAAATATCTACTATAACCAATGGTGATTTTCCATAACCAGTCTTCTAGGACTTTTGCATTTTGCTCACTTCTAAGCAACTGACCAAGTCTTAATTATCATGCTTTTCAAACAAGAATTTTAACTCAGCACTGATCAATATTCCAGTCTGTATTGCAGAAAGGTTTCAGAGCCTGCAGCTAAGTCCTCAGCTCAGTGAGGACTGCCTGATGCAGTCTGAAGGATGCTTTTTGTTTGCTAATTCTTTATTAAAAGTCAGGTTGTTTCACCAGAAGGCAGTTCTATTGTCCTTTTAGAGCTATTTGAAAACAAACTGATCATTCTACAGAGAAAACCTTTTCTTACATTTGAATGCCCATACACATCTATGGGGAAATAATACCCTGAAATTACTCGCTTCTAAAGAACCATTTTCTTTGCTCTGATGTTGGCTTGTAAATATGTTTTCTTTGTTATCTCAAGGCTTATTTTCACCTTCATTCAACATTAAATAGCATTTTGTACTGTCTGTAAACTTGTCTAAAAGATTAGTAAGGGTAGTTAACACACGTTTAGCTATATTCAGTCCAAAGCCATCTAACTTCCAAGAGAGCAAACTGTGCATTATCCGAAGCTAAAGTAGGCGTTTAAATAAAATGTGTGTTTAAGTATATCCTTTTAAATAGGCAGATGTTCGGGAAATCTGAGTAACTATTCATTTGCCCTTGAGACTGTAGATTAGCTGCTGTCTCTGAGTAAAGTGACCAAAGACCACTTGCAGGATTTATTCCATAGCACTCCTGGACTGAGTGAGTAAGGTAAATATATTTTCCAGATATTGGTATATCGGTTGTATCTGAACATTGCTTTTATGCTGTTATGTTATGCTGTAAGTATAGAAAAGCAGTCTTCACAGTATCGTCTGCTTGCTGTATCTATATATGAGTCAGGCTACTGATGAATGAAATGAGAGAAGAGAGGACAATAAACATCTTTTTGAGTAATCTTCTGGCTAAAACTACTGGAAGTATGCATGCTATTAAGTGGTATTAAATCGAAGAAAGAAAGACTCGCAGTGGTTTTATTCCCCACCCCTCCTACTTTTTGAGTGTAATAATTGTATTTTATTTAACCTGAAATCAAGAATAAATTTAATTGGTGTTAGCAGATGTAGTTCACTGTGGTTTTAGTCTATTTAAGCCTCATCCCACTCAAAAACTGACATAAATGAAACAAAAACTAAATAAAGCAAAGAAATCAAATCCAAAACAACCAAACAAAAAGCCCCAACACAATTTAGTTATTTATAGAGTGAGGGCTCTCTTCTGAGTAAAAACATTCTCCTTACCCTCCAGTTCAAAGAGCCCTCAAGAAACAGTCTGCAATATGCAATAGTACCAATTTTTGAAGTGATACAGTGTATTCCAACTATTTTGCCAAATATCTTATGAAACAGGACCACTGGAAGACTTCAGAATAAACCTCCTCCTTAAAGAGAGAAAAATAAAATAATTTTACTGAGGAGATTATTTCACAGAATCACAGAATGGTAGGGGTTTGAAGGGACCCCTGTGGGTCATCTAGTCCAATCCCCCTGCTGAAGCAGGATCGCCTACAGCAGGCTGCACAGGACCTTGTCCAGGCGGGTCTTGAATATCTCCAGAGAAGGAGACTCCACAACCTCCCTGGGCAACCTATTCCAGTGCTCCGTCACCCTCAGAGGAAAGAAGTTCTTCCTCATGTTCAGACGGAACTTCCTATGCTTCAATTTGTGCCCGTTGCCCCTTGTCCTGTTGCTGGGCACCACTGAAAAGAGTCTGGCCCCACCCACCTGACACCCACCCTTAAGATACTTATAGGCATTTATAAGGTCCCCTCTCGTCCTTCTCTTCTTCAGTTTTGATCATGTTCAATTCTTTGTCCTCCATGTCCCATGCGCTCTAAATTTAATAAGCAGTTCGTAGTTTTTCCTGCCAAGTTGTGAGTTTTAAAGTTCTGTCCATAGCTTCCAACACTTTTTTTCTGTAGGCCACCATTATTATTTCATCAAGTGCTATTTGGTAGATGTTATAAAATTTATTGTTTAAGATTTTGTTCATTATTTGTAGAATAAACATATGGAGGAAGTGAAAAGACAAGAACAAGAGTTATTGGAGGCCCAGTCCATTCCACTACGAAACTATTTAATGAAGTATGTCATGCCAACACTCATGCAAGGGATAAATGAATGCTGTAGGATCAGGCCAGATGATCCAGTTGATTTTCTGGTAAGGCGATTACATTTTTTTCATAAGTATGTTTGAAAAAGCTTAATGAAAATATTAGTGTAGACCCAAAGAACCTCTGTTAACATAAGGACTTAAATCCTTTTTCCCCACTGTCATGATAAGAATTAATTAATGGTTAGTATCTGTAATTTTAGTGAGCAGTAATTATTGTGAAAATTAAAACCCCAGCAATTACTCTTTATGGGACCAGTTGATACAAGTAAGGGCATAATCCAGCTTTGCTAAACAGTAACGGGACAAGAATCACTACGAGAATTGGTTTCTCTTTGGTGTGTGCACTCTGCACGCGTATGTACCCTGCCAATTCTGCTGTGGCAGAGGCCTGCAGAAAGGGGGACATCACTCTCCATCCTGCTTACACCCCTCTAGGCACAACACAACACGTTATTGTAATGATGAATGAAAGCTTTTCAGTAATGCCCTTCACAATAATAATTTATATTAAATAATAATAATAAAATAATGAGTAAATCTGTAAGACATTTATTGAATAATTCCAGTTGCAAAGGATCTCAAGAAGTTATCTAGTTCAACTTTCAGCTGAAAGCAGGGTCAGCGTTGCATTCAGACAAGGATTTAGATGCTGTAAAGTTACTGTTGTACTGCTGTTCTTCCTGCATATCCTAAGAAAGCTATTAACAAACTATTTCTGTTTTAATGAAATGAAACATTTTATTAACCAAGCAAAAGCTTCAAATGAAAGCATTAGTGTTTTGTGCCATTTAGGCACCAAGGAGTGTTTAATTATTTTAACTGTTCTGCTTACTGATGAGTGATAGCTACCTCTAGCTGTAGGAGCATGAGATCTTCCCTAACTACACAAGTTCTAAAGATCTGTATTATCTGTGCTTCTGGGTCCAGAAATCAGGCCCTAGGGTACTCCCTAGGATTCTCCGTGGAGTGACAAATATTATCATAAATAGCCGGCTTCCTTCTCTTGCCCACGATAGAGATGGAGTGACTGCTACCAAGCGGGAGAATGAGGTGGATGGTATTTGTGGGGAAGATGTTTCTCTGACGTATCTGCCAGAAATTACATTTTAGAGCCATTTAATGCTTCCTGTGATTTTGTTTAAAGCAATTGTACCCACTATGTTTTTATTATTTTGTACACATTTTAAAACTGGAGACTTGAAAATAAGTGTAACTTTGAAACTCTTTTGTTTATAGGCAGAATATCTCTTCAAGCACAGTCCTGATATCGAATACGATAAACACTAAATCCTAACAGCTGTTGAAATTGTGAAGTAGAAGGGGAGAACACTTTAAATAAAAATACTTAGTTTCTGAAATTATTGTTGTTTAGGCTTATTATGTAATCTCAATTTTTATTTCTCATACTTTATTACTATGTTGTATTGGGTTTTTAATATTCCTTCTACAAAAGTACCATTTACTGCACATATTAATACATTTACACATCTGTATTTCCTATGTCTGTCTGAAACAGTGAACCGTAAGAATCCGTTCTCTCTCCAAAATTATCTTCCTGGTTTTTTTCAGTTACACATTCTATTTAAGGAATATATCCTTGTCATGATGCATAGTGGACATAGACAGCTAGCCTGAGAAAAACTTTTCTTAAAAAAACCCAAAGTTTTTTCCCTGAAAATGGAAATATATAGAAGCAGCAAGCTCTCTTATTTTCCCTCCCAGCTACCCGAAAGCAAAAAGTCACGCAGCACAGTCTTCTTGTGCTGCACTGAGGACTGACTGGTAAACAGTTTCACAGCATAGGTATGTCATAAAACCCGTGTTTTTTTTCTTTGGGATCAATCAGGTTGGTGTAGTTCTCATTTAATTCTTTTCATCATTCAATATTGGATACATGTTTTTTATAGGTTCTTGAAGAATCTAGACTTCCCAGCATGTGGCTGTCATTCCCTCCCTTTTTTATTGAGTTCATATACCTTTCACAGAAACTGTCAGTATCTATGCTGACTGGGTTGAAACCGATAGCATAGTTGGTGTAAAACAAATAGAGGATTTTGTCAAAACAGAAAGCAAGGACTCTTTGGGAGAAGGGGGGAAAGAGAGGAAGAACTGAAAGAATGGTGATACAGAAAAATTTTACATTTATTTTATTTATTACTTTTAGTATTAGAAATTCAGGTGTATTAATGCCCAACATGTTTATTCAGATATATTTTTACAGAGAAACAGTCTTACTTTATCTGTTTTTACACAGTCACACAGCAAGTCAGTGATACAGCCAGGAACAGTTCAGAACCATCGTGTCTTCCTCTAAAGAAACAGATCTCTTTGGGATCTAAATTTCCTATACGCTGCCAGTCCGAGTTACCGTTTATCATGTGAGGCAGTTTAACAGGAAACAATCAGTGATTTTAGAGAAATGTGTAGTTTGAGACCTATTTTTCAGAGTAGAGACGAAAATAGGACACCAAAAAAATGAGTTGAAACCGAGTGGGGTTTTTTGTGTTGAGTTGCTGTAATACATTTACTTTTCTAACAACAAAGTTTTGAGCTGATACGTAAAGAATGTGATTTTCTTCCTTTACAATTTCCTGAAATTTATGCAGCCTCTTACAGGCAGAGCCTTCAAAAACATTAGAAAAGGATCTCTTCGCTTTGTAGGGGCCGCCCCGCTCCCTGATGCCGAGAGCCCCGGGGCGGCCTGTCGGGGTGACGCGAGGGCGGTCTCGCCGCGCTAGTTTCCATGCCGATCGAAGGCAGCGCTCCCCCTGGCTCGGAACCCCTACTGCCCGGGCACGCCAGCAGCTGCGCCGAACCCTTCCCGGCGGCCCCGAGCCACGTCCCCTCCCCGACCCCCTCCGGCCTGGCCCGGCACGAACCCGGCAGCGCCGGGACTCCGCGCGCACGCGCCGCCTCGCAGCCGTTAGCGCTTTGTTTTCAAACTCCGGCTCCCTCCCCGCCGGAACTACATCCCCCAGGATGCCCCTCGGCGCCGAGGCCGCCTGAGCATGCGCGGACGAGCTCGGGCGCGCGGCGTGCGGGGGTGGCCGCGCCTCTGCGTCAGGCCCCCCCCCCGGTCTAGAACGTTGCTGTGGTAGCGTCTGGGCGCCATGTTAGAAGGCCGCAGGGGAAGAGGAAAGTGAAGCGGCGGCGGCCGGGTCTTGCGAACGGCTTTCTCCTCCCTCAGGGCCTGACCCCGGCCCGTACCATGGTCGCGATTCCCGCTCCCTGGCGGGACGAGTGACCGGTCCGGAGGCGGCAGCGGTGGGGGAGGACGAAGAAGAAGAGGAGGAGGGAGAAGGGAACGACGCGGTGGTGGTGGTGGTGGTGGCGGCGGCGGCGGAGGAGGAGGAGGAGGGGCCGGAGAGACGATGCCGTTGTAAGTTGGGAAGCTCGCGGGGGCCTGCATCCTGCCGGCCCTCGCTCAGCGGGCTCCTCGTGGCGCTCCCGGCCCGCGCGGGCTCTTGCTGCTGGCTCTCGCCCTTTCCCCGGTCCCCCCGCCGGTCCTGGGCCCTTCCTGTGCCGCACTGTGAAGGGCCGGTCAGCCGCGGCTCTCCGCCCAGCCCGCGAGGAGCTGCTTGCTTGCTTGCTTGTCCGCCCACCTTACCGCTGTGAGTCCCGAAGGAGGTGCTGATGCGGCCTTTAGCGTTGTTGTGGTTGTCGTCGCCTCCTTCGCGATCTCATAGCGGCAAGCGCGCGGGGCGGGTGTGCGCGGCGGCCCGCTTCCACCGGCTGTTCAGTCAGGCCACATGAAGTGGCCCAGTGCCACATGTTTATCCTATTCTCGTCCCGTCCGCGGGAGATGAAGCTCTTTTTCTCTTAGGAGTCCCGACCGAGCCTCCCCCCCCTCCTCCGCAGTGACGGGGCGAAGGGTTTTTCCCCGTTGCGGGGGCCGGGGAGACCGAGGCGCTGGCTGCGGCCGGCGGACCCAGCGGAGCGCGCGGCGCCCCCCCTGCCCGCGGCGGAGAGCTCGCGGCCGGCCCG
>Ga0065711_1031597_pt1 | contig 29247 bp, 27 predicted proteins | sample Hoacrofraction12_FD_59098 | JGI IMG/M metagenome (GOLD analysis project Ga0065711, IMG submission 59098) | Hoatzin crop microbial communities from Cojedes, Venezuela - Epithelial fraction 12 v2 (version 2) | ecosystem: Host-associated > Birds > Digestive system > Esophagus > Crop | place... | reverse complement strand
CCCAGGCCTGGGGATCCCCCCCCACCCATGCACTCACTGCTCCTCATAGAGATCCCTGCACCCCGAAACCCGGGCCTGGGGATCCCCCCCACCCATGCACTCACTGCTCCTCATAGAGATCCCTGCACCCCGAAACCCAGGCCTGGGGATCCCCCCCCACCCATGCACTCACTGCTCCTCACAGAGATCCCTGCACCCCGAAACCCGCGCCTGGGGATTGCCCCCTCTGCCCCACAGGGTCACTGCCCCCTAAAGAGACTCTTGTGCCCCCGAACCGCAGCCTGGGGGCCCCCCCCCAGGCCTCCAGAGCCCGAGGCCGCCCCAGCGCTCCCCTGACCCACCTGGCCACGGCCCCACTCACGTGACCCCGCTCTGCGCCTGCGCGCTGCCTTTCCCGCCGTTCCGGGGCGCGAGGGCGGGGCACCGCCGCCTTGCGGCGGGGAGACAAGGGCGCCGCCTAGCGGACGCGGTCCCCCTCAGCGGCCTCCCGCCGGCCCGCTGAGGCGGGCGGTGGCCGGTCGGGAAGCCGGGGGGCTGCCGCAGCGGGGAGGGAGGGTGTCCACCGGCACCGAGCCCCGAGGCCTGCACAGAGCTGCCGCGGTGCGGAGGGAGGGTGTCCCCTGGGACCGAGCCCCAGAGTCTGCACGGAGCTGCCGTGGCGGGGAGGCAGCGTGGCCCCACCAGACGGAGCCCCGTGGCCTGCACCGAGCTGCCTCGCCTGCCTTCACCAGTGTTTGGTAGTTCTGACAGGAAAAGTTAGTGCTTTGTGAAAGTCATGCACAAAAGAAGGACCAGTTCCTTTAAGGCAACAATGTTTATAAACCCAAACGCCAAGATAATTAGGGGTAGTCTTGTATTTTTCAGTCCCGCTGAGAGGAAAACGCACCGGGGAGATGGTAAGTGACTTTCCCAAGGCCAAACAGCGTGGTAAGCTGAGTTGCGATGGCTTTTTGCTAAGGGTTTGTGCTTATTTGAGAAACCTCAACAGCATGGTCTATTTCCATATCATGAGGAGGGCTGAGTCTGCAGATTATGGGACAGCAAAGGTTGCAAACCCATCAGCACGTGCTCTGGAAGCTTCTCCCCATCCCAAGGTAGCAGCCGAAAACATCCCGTGGGGATGGAGGAGTACAATAAAGTACAAAAGATTCTGGAGCACTTCCAAAGCAAATACACTGTACAGATTCATTAATTACACCCCATTTTCACCCAACTTTTCTCCTCTGCCATTATCCCTCTCCATCCACCGCTTCCCCGGTGACCTGCTGACGAGGCACCCAGCATGGTGGAGCAGAGAAAGCAGGGAGCTGGTGCTCCTGCCCCCTTCCCTCCCTGCCTGCAATATCCTGACTCCAGGAAGGCCACAGGTCTCTAATAAAATAGGAATCCATGAAAAAACAAGAGCAGCACCTCCCCAGCTGGCTTCCTGGCTGCCTCCAGCTGCTCCTCCGCACCAGAGGCCAGGCATCCCTGAGCTCAGCACTGCCCCGTTGACAGTGAAGTCACCGCTTTACGTTCCAGCCTTGTCTTGCTGTAATACGATTTTTCTAGCCAGGTCTTGCTGTAGTATGATTTCTAGCCAGGTGCTGGTTTCTTTAGCATGGTCAGTGACTTTAGAAGACTTTAAAAGTGTTTCTTGCAGAGGTTTCTGCAGCTGTCACCACAGGCTGTGAGGCATGAAAAGAAAAAGCTCCTGCATTTGCTCTGCCACGTTTCTGCTGCGGATAACTAGGTGGGCATTTAGGCACAAACTCTTTTGGCAATTTCGATTCAACAGCTCTAACCCTGCAATGGCCTCCATGCTTTGCACCCCTTCAGGGAAGTTCATGGGTGAACTGGGACCAGCTAATTTCCCTCCTTGCTAAAACGAGAGGTGACCCTAGAGAGAGGCAGTTTGCTGCTGACATCCCATCACTGTGGCAGCCATAGGGTTTCTAGCGAGCATACCAGTGTGAGATGCTACACACTCAGACATTCTCCACAACACTCCCTCCAAACAATCCTTTAAGTCACTGGTCTCACCAGTAAAGGTTTCTCGCCCTGGTACTTATTGTTCTGGGCCATTCTTGCCATTTGAGGTCTTCAGAGACACTTGTCTGACAATTACTTTTAGGTTGCTTTTCAACAGCTTTGCAGAAACCATTTACTAAAAATCATCTGAGTGCTTTTGATTGTATTTTCTTTCCAAAGGCAGGAAGACACAAACAGAATCTCCTCCTGGAGTCCACCCTGTGCAGGTCTAAACTTCCTTCCCATCCCCACAGCCATGCGTGATGAGACCAGAGCAGCTGGAAAACAGCTTGCTCTCTTCACTGTCCATTATGTCTGACAAGCCTGTGATAAAACTTGAAATTAGCCCCCTTGATCTGACACCTCCCCTTCTCTCCTCCCCTGCCTGGTTTTCCTGCCTGCAGCAATAAATTCAAGCACAGATTCATCCTACTCCCTCAGGCAGCTTCATGCTCCTCGGCACAGATGAGGATGGATAAGAGGTCTCGGAGCAATTCCAGGGAGTCTCACAAGAGACGCAGAGAGTCCTCAGCTACACAGAGCAAACGAGAGAAGAGGGAGAGCAGCAGAGAAGCTGGCAAAGGAAGGGGAGAAGTAAAGCAGGAGAAAGCAAAGGAGATCAAGAGCACCGCAGGGACTGACGGTAGGGTACACACATCCACGGTGGTGGATGTGGACGATGTGATATCTGATGAAGAAATGGAGGCAATGGCGTTGCTGGACAGCGAGCAGCAAGAGGAAGGTATGGCTTACGGAAGGGAAGGGATCAGAAAGCTACGGGCTCTTTGACCCTGTGTGGTCACAGTATGACTCTGCTCTCTGCACGGTGAGTGTCATCACACCCACCTTGCACAGACACGTAGTTATCCTTGGGACAGGATATGGGAGACTCCAGCCAGCCTCCCAGCCAGCTTCTGCAGTCAGTCCAGGCTGGTCAGCACTGTCTAGCACAGCAATGAACTTTGCAACAAGCAGTTACATCCCTAGCATCCTTTGTGCTTCAGCTCCCCAGTTCTGTTCATGTTCTACTCGCTTCCTGTTCTTGCTTGCCCTTCTTTAGGTGGACGGAGTTAGCCTCAGTGCCAGTTCACAGCCCAAAGAACTGCACTGTGGGGAAGAAATGTGCTTGAGGTGCACGCTTGTAGCTCCCCTTCCAGACAACCTTTGAGAGGAGCTCCTCTCCAGGACGTGTGTTAGGCAGATTCTCAGCCTGCCATGATAGGAGGGTGCATTGTGAGTCTTCTTGAGGGATGGCTGGGCCTCTTTGGACCCAGCATCACCGCAGGCATGGCAGATGTGTATTACAGGAGCCAGCATCACTTGTCCGCTTCCCTACCAGCGACTCTGCTGTCCTAGAGTGACACGAAGGTTCAGACTTGCTCCTGTCTCTCCGGGAACTAATTTTTCTCAACTGCCTCTTTCTGCCTCAAGTACAGGAATCCCAGCTGGCGAGCAGTGCTGTGGAGCTAGAGTGATCATGCAGGTTCTCGGGATCTGAACCTCCCTCAGGACCTGGTGGCTCTGCAGAGAGCTGCAAAGGCGAACAGGCAGGGATGGAAGGGCTAGAAGGGATTCAAAATGGGAGGGATGCAGGATGCTAACTTCACTGCTGGAAAACATGGTCCCTTCTCTGGGTCTAGGTACAGCCAGAAGTATTCCTTCTGATTTCATGCCATACCTGCAGATTTTCCCTGAGGCAGGAGCACAACAAAGGGCAACCAGATCAAGATGACCCACGCTCACTTTGGGGAGATGTAGAAAGTAATATTCATCTGGGGCTGACCACCCCAGTCAGTCTCCAGCACCTTGATGTGACTGCCGGAGAGCACAGGGAGATTTCAGCAGCACCAGTGCCTTGGTCCCACTACATTGAGGAGCTGGGATGCCAATAAAATCCCGTTCCAAAAAGGATCTGAGATACTTTGACAGGGAAGAAGGACGCTTCAGGCTGTGCGTGTTGAAACGTATCGCTTATTTACAATCTTTGCCATTAGCCTATCTTTGCAGGTAAGCTTCTGGGATCCCAGCTCAGCCAAAAAGTTGCCCATTCCAAGCCTTTCAACACTACTTGGTGGCTACGGGTCTTCAGGCTAAAGGCTGCTCTCTAGTCAAGGCACTGTGGAGAAGCACGGCTCAATTCCTGCCAGTAAAGCAGAGACAAAACCCATCAGTCCACCCTGGCAGCTCCTGGCCACCTGGGGCAGGGAGTATTCTTTAACACAGCTCCAGAGCAAGCCAAAAGTTTCACAGACACTGGGTCTAGGCGAAGGACAGCACTGAAGCTGATCTGTGCAGGCACTTGTCAGGCTGTCAGTGTTTTGGGAGCAGTCCTCTCCTAACACAGTCATGTTGAATTTCTCTGTAGGTGTAAAGTCTCCCGGTCTGGGTATCTGCGAGTGGCTGCTGACCATCTTGTCTTTCCTGTTCGTCATAATGACCTTCCCCATTTCTGTCTGGTTCTGCATGAAGGTGAGAATAGTCACGGGGCCTTGCTAGGTTTGATATTTGGTGTCTGATGTGTGTAACTCACTGGTTGAGCATGTATTGGACTTGAGCATAGAGCTTTTTTGTTCTAAGACTCTGTTTACACTTCTTCAACTTATCATTAATTTTGACTTATCCTTTATCATACGTTGCTGCAACAGAGGGCTGCACAGGGATCAACCTGCTACCTATCGAATACTCCTGGTGCAGTATCAGCAGACAGGGGCTTAGGTTTCCCTTTTTTAAAACAAATTTCAGGTCTATTCCCTTTCAAACACAACCTTCAGGCTTCCAAGCCCAAAGATGGCTAAATTGCAGCAGCAGGGTAAATAGGTTTTGAATTAAAAATTTTAAGAGAGATTGATCTCTCAGTTAATAGCAAATTTTCCCTCTTCCTCCCCTTTTCTCAGATTTATAGCATGGCTAAAGGTAGGTGTATTTTGACTCCCACTTCTCACAAAGTTTCATGTACAACTTGTGCTTAACAAGAGTGTCAGTACTATGGCTCCGATCTTATGCAGTGAGCACACACACGGTTCCCTTAGAGGCTAACAACCAACATGGAAAATTTTAGTTCAAGATGTTCAAGTTTGGCCAGGCTATAAAGAAGCAGAATCCTGGCTTCATACTGGGAAACCCTGGGCAGCTCTGACATGGGATACTCTCACCAAATCTCAGGCTGTCACAGGGCTGCTCTGATGCAGCTCGCACACAAGGCCAGCAGCAGTTCTGGGCCAGGTCCTCTGAGGGGGTAAAGGGACTCAATGACAGGTGACTCCACTAGCTCACCCCTGCTGAAGCCTTCCCTTTGCACGGCTTTCCCAGAACAGACATCCTCCTGTACTGGTGAGGCCCCTTTCCCTAGCCCTACACCTTCCTCTCCAGCCTACCTTTTGTTTCCCTCTGCAGGTAGTGAGGGAGTACGAGAGAGCCATCGTTTTCCGACTTGGGCATCTCCTTCCTGGCAGAGCCAGAGGGCCTGGTAAGGTGTTTACTAAGCTCCCCCCAGCCACATTGCTGCTCTTCTTCACGCTCTACCAAAGCTCACATGATGGTGCCTTCCAAGCAGGCACAGCCAGTCAGGAGATGGGATGCCTTTGCTCCCTTCCTCTTACGACAAGTACCTTCTAATAGCTTTTCCCATTGCAAAAGCAGCCTCAGAACTTGGGCCTATGATTGCTGTTTGTTTGTAGTTCTGCGTGCCAAATCATCCCCTGATCCCCAGAGCAGGAGAGGCGATTTTTGTGGTTCTGGTGATCATCAGCTGCCTTTCTCTTCCTCCCACAGGCCTTTTCTTTTTCCTTCCCTGTCTGGATACATATCACAAGGTAGACCTCCGCCTCAAAACCCTAGAGATTCCCTTCCATCAGGTATGGTGGACACCTCCTCTCTATATTAATTTTTGGATGTCTTTATCATGACATCTCCCTGTGACTGGTCACGTGCTTGATGGGAGTCCTGATTTTGCCTTGATGTTAAGAAAGCAGCTTACGTTTAAGATAGTGATTCTGGTCCCAGGTCACACAGCATCAATTCATTAGCCATGAGATACTGTTCAGCACTGCCAGTTCTCAGGATCTCGCTGCAGATCTTACATTGGGCCTTCTTTGCAAAGCCCCAGCTCCTGGATTCCTGTGAACGTATGAGAAATCCCCTTTGTCTCCCTGCTGTTACACTTCCAGCCTTCATCCCTGCCTAGAAAAGTTTGAAAAAACATCTCTGAGTAACCCTAACACCTGAGAAAATGGAAGGCAAAAAAATCATCCCCTCTTCTCCTTTTGGGACCTGTTGTCTGTGCTGCTGCATTCCCAGACGGACAGTCCTGGTCTGGTAGCATCTCCAGGCTCACCCCCATGGTATACAGCAAGTCCTTCTGGAGACAGTACTCAGCAGCACCGAGCACACACCTCAGGACACAGCCTGAGCACTCAGAACAGCAGTGGACCAGGCAGCAGTGGGCAGGGTGACAACTGCTCATTGTCCCTAACTCAGTAGCTGTACTGAGGAGACGGACACAAAGATGCCGCTCGGGGCACTGAGATACAGAGGTTTTATAGTTTGCCCAAGGTCAGTCAGTAGCGGAGGTGGAAACTGCAAAGACTTAACCATCCAGCTAGTCTTCTTCATTCCTGTAATGGTGTGTTTTTCTGTGCTACGTCAGATTTGCAAAACCAGCTCCATCTCCCCACATGTTCTCCCCTATGATCTATGAATGTCTTCCACTTAGGTGGTAACGAAAGACATGGTTACCTTGGAGATAGATGCCGTCTGCTATTACCGTTTGGAGAATGCCTCTCTTCTCCTCACCACCCTGACCAGTATCTCCAGTGCCATTCAGCTGCTGGTGCAGACCACCACAAAGCGCCTCCTGGCACACCGAGCCTTCTCTGAACTTCTCTTGGAGAGGAAGAGCATCAGCCAGGAGATAAAGGTGCTTCCACAGGGGGGAGACAGAAGAGCAGGGGGTGAACTGAGGCTCCACAAAGAAGCTCAGATAATCAGTTCCTCAAAATCACAGACACTTGTTTGCACAAGGGTACAATAACAACATGTGTGTCCTTCACAGAAAAATGGGAGATTTTTTCTTCTGTTTGTGTTTTGACTCAGATCACTTTAGGGAAAGCATATACAGTGTGGTCCACACAGGTGGCCATAGTGAGTAGCAGGCAGTATGGTATGAGCGGCATGAAGTGACCACTTAGACCAGCTTCATCAGTGCTTTGTGATACCCCAGCTTCAGTACCTACCCCAGAGAGGAGATTCGCATAAGAAATGTATTCTGCACCCGGAGTGAGTTGCCATAAACCCAATATACATGGGATCTCCAGCAGTGGGTCTTTGTGGCCATGACACTTGTCAGGAACTGAATGTTTCCTGTGGAACTGGATTGGTTCCACACTTGAACCAGCATGGACTAATTAAATCAGGCTAAACCCCTGGGGCAAACACAAATCAGAAGTGAAGTGAGGGAAGTAATTTTATTTCTGAGGGCCTTCACACAATAGCACACAAAAACTAGTCAGTCTCCCTTACAGTCCTGCAGTTGGCTCCCTTGAATTAAAGTCCTCGCACTGTCTTACTCCCTGTAAGGGGCCTACGGCAGGGCTGGTGTTCTCCTCATGCTCTGAAAATCTTCCTCTTCACAGGTGGCTTTGGACGCCGTCACAGGCTGCTGGGGGATCAAAGTGGAGAGAACAGAAATGTAGGTAGGAAATGCTGGTAGAGGGGACTTCCCTGGCCCTTTGCAAGGGTCTGTCCTGCCCTGCTCACTGCACTACTGCCTGCTCCTCTTCCTCTTTGCCTCTGGCTTTCTCGCTGCAGCTACTCTGCAGAAGGTAGAGCCTCACCCATCACCTTCCTGTTCTCCCCTGCCCCTTTCAGCCTCTGCCTCATGTAAAACTTCCACATGCAAAGTCTGTGCTTGCTCCTGCGCTGACATCTGGGGTGGGATGCTTAGCTGGGATCTGATCACCATTTCACTGCTGCTGCAGGCAGAGTTTGCACCCACTTCTGGTAGACCAAGAGTTGCAGTGGGCACTGAACCCTCTGTGTCCCACTCTGGACCAGAGGCCTCAGGGTCTTAGCACTGGCTGGGATGGGCTCAGCACTCAGAAGCCCATGTGGAAAGGTAGGACATGCTCATCATATAGAGGGCCATGGAAGAGAGAGGCAAGTGGTGAATGAGCAAATCTATGAACAGAAGGAAATTCCTGGGCTTGTCTTAAGATCAGTCTCCCAGTGGATTCTCACAAAGAGTGAGGTTAGACTTCAAGCCTCAGAGGCACAGAGAGAAGACGTCTCTCTGCTCCCTAGTGATAATGCAAGCCTGGTCATTAGAAAACCAGGCTGGAAAAGAAGGATGGGAATAGAGGCAGAAGGCTGAAGTGGAACATACAAAGAGGGAACACCCAGAGAGCAAAAAGCACGAGTGACCTGCTCTGCAGAGACTGACTGATGAGCCCATTCCAAGCCTCAGACTGACCATCCAGTGCTACCAGGAGAGCCCAGAGCCCAGCTAATCCCTGTCCCTTACTACCACAGTAACAACGTGCAGCTGCCTGCTGAAGTCCGGCAGTCCCTGGCTGTGGAAGCAGAGGCCCAGAGACAGGCCAAAGTGCGGGTATGCCAACCCCAAATACTTCCCATCTCCTGCCAAAGCATCCCTCCCTCCTTTCCCACCCCTGGTTTGAGGTCCCTGGGACACGCCACAGAAGGGTACAGCTCTGGGAAGATATGTCTCCTTTAATTCCTGTTCAAGAGCTGTGTCTAGCAAGGGGAGCTGCAGCCAGGGGTTATCCCTGGGCTCACAGTCATCTCCAAGGGGATCTCTCCCCCCTCAGCATTTCACTCTCCTCTAGGAGCCCACTGCAGGGCTGTCACCACTGTCACATACCCTGCGCCTTGCTCAGCCCAGGCTGGTCTCCCTCCCTTGCACTGTGCTGCTCGAGGCCTGGATAAGGCTGGTGTCCAGCACCCCTCCCACAAGCCTAGCCTGGGGGCTGCCCCTGCCATGTGTTTGGAGCAAGGGTATGCCCAGCTGTGAGCCCTGATGGGCCTAGTGAAAACAAGTTAGACATGAAGTCCCAAAGTTTTGGGAGCATCAAGAGGTCTAATACATGCCATGATTTTCACAGAGCAGGAATATTATAATCCCACTGGCCCTGGGAACTGCATGGTGGCAACCTCCCTTTGTAATGAATGGTCCATGGCTCTTTACTCCCAGACTCACAGAAACTTTCTTTATTCCCCTGCTTGGTAGGTGATCGCTGCTGAGGCGGAAAAGGCTGCTTCTGAGTCCCTGCGGACGGCAGCTGAGATCCTGTCCAGTGCCCCTGCTGCTGCTCAGCTCCGTTACCTCCATGCACTGCACTCCCTTACTGCAGAGAAACCTGCTGCTTTCATCTTGCCCTTGCCTTTGGATTCCATGAACCTGCTGTCTCCGGCTATCCACAGTCCTCCAGCAGCAAGCAGCCTTCTCACAGGCACCACAAAGCTCCCAGAAAGCCCGAAAGACAAGAAGGACTCACCCATGCTCTGAGAGCTGTCCCAGAAATGGTTGCCACACTGCCCCTGGTCAGTCACGCTCAGAGAGGAGCCAGAAGGCAGCCCACCAGCAGGTCCTGCTCTGGAGGCAGCAGGGAAGTCAGCCCAGGTCTGTAATATAAAGTGGATCATACATGGAAGAAGCCTTTGCTTGTTTTGGAAAGGGAAAAATACAGAGTGCCAGGATCAGAGCTGGCACATGTATGAGCAGGGGGGAGAGGGAGTGGGGGTGTCATCCCTTCCCTGTCCCAGGGCCAGAGGCACCCCGACACCCTAGGGCTTGGCCCCTGGGCTTTGATCCACCCTGCCCCATCACCTCAGCAGGAAGGACAGACTTACATGCCCCCGTCCCCAAACTGAACTGTCGGGCAGGCAGAGATGGGAGCCCGACAGACGGTGGGGGAATACGAAGGGCCTCAGCACACGGGCAGGTTGGTGGTCGCTGCCAGTCTGCTCCTCCTGCGACGAGGCAATGAGCTGGGTCCTGTGGCGCGGTCCTGGGTATGGGATCTCAGTCACCACCCATGCACACACACACACACACACACACACACACACACGCAGAGGCAACCGAGGTGTTTAGGCCTAGTTGTAGACGAGTAGGAAAAGGCAGAGGAGCAAAGGGCAGCCTCTACGGCTCCGCAGCTCCCCTCAAGGCACACTGGTGGTGCCAGGGACAGGCAGGCTGTGCTGCTGCTCGATTCCACTGGAGGGGGAGGCAGGACAAGGGCTGGGCTGGTGGGCGTCCGGACGTTTTCGAGGTGATTGTTTAACCAACTCCCACTGAGCTGGCACGGGGGGGATCCACCACCGCTGGGGCAAAGGCAGTTGAAAGCCTCCAGAACAGTCATGCTTCTGCCTGCTGCAGCTGCCTTGGTAACCTCTACACACAGGGAAGGAACAGAGAAAGCCCTCAAATCTCCTATAATCTTCAAAACTCTTATACATCTTCCCTCCCCAAAACTATTTGAAATGTCTGGGAACCTACAGACGCTGCGATCCTTTCCCTTGGCAAAGATAGGGAGCACTGTCAAAGGAAACACCACTGCACTCGGTTTCTCTGATCCTGGTGCCCTTTGGGTGGATGTCAGCTCTGCTCTTGCCCTTTTACTTGACCTGCAGCATCTCCTCTTGCCTCAAAGCAGACCTCCCCTGCACAGTCCTTCCCAGGACCAATGTCCTGCTGCTCATGGCCTGTAGAGGCCAACACAGAGGTCACTTTGTGGCCCTTCTCTTAATTGCCCACATGGTAGTTGGCCATCATGCACGTGCCTAGCAGGGGTTACCCAGCCAGTCGCTCACTCTGGTGTTTTCACTCATTTTATTCAGTCTTATTCAGTCCCTTTTTGCCTGCTGGTAACACTCACTCACATTGGCATATATCATCAGTAATACTTCTGTTAAATGCAGCTGTGTCACGAGGATGGCCTGTACGCACTGTCTTACTGCTGCTGCAAAGGACAAGCGTCCCACTTGTACTAAGTACCACATATTGCATATTTAATCAGTCCTTTCATTTCCCTGCGGTCTACTTCTCAATGCTCAATACTTTCTCTACAAGTATTTGCCAGCCTTTTCACAGCAAGGACACCTGGTGAACCAGCCCTCTTTACACGTGGCTGGGAAGTGGGAAAAATCTGCCTGTGAACTTCTCGGCTATCACACGAGCATCCGAGCTCCTGGTGTGACCTCCCATCCAAATCATTCTGCCACTGCAACCCTCTCAGGAGAGGTCAGCAGGATGGCTGCGGCTCCTGCTTGTGTGTCTGTAATAGATCTCAGTAGTGATCAACTCATGGAAAACTAGCTCTGGGAAGTGCAACAGCTCTGTCATCTTCTACAGGCGCACATGAGCTCTCTAGTTACTTCTCTAAGGCTCGTTCTAGTTATTTCTCCTGCTGCTGGAACAGGCCCCTGTTTCCCAACCTAGGGCAAAAGGGTGTAACACTACACAGAGCGAGCTGCAGGTGATCCTTTCTCTGAACACTTCACTGCCTGTGTTTCTAACTCCGTGTAAAATGATCCATCCAGACCAAGATTCCTTGGCACATCAAGGACCAACACCTCTGCAGATAATGCCTCAAAGGGACAACACTTAGCCTGAGAAAGAACTGTCAAGAGACATGCAGTACTATGTCTGGGCACACACATTACCCTATTTGCACTCGTATCTGCAGAAGTCATAGTTTTTTTCCAAGCATGGAACTTTTCTGCAGTTACAGAAAAGGCAGGTGATAGCTAAGAGCATCTGCGGTTCCAAAGAACACGCCTTGCTCCAGCAGGATCCTCTGTCTTTTACATATACAGAGTTGTCAGAAACTTGTCATTTTACCCCCAGGAGATATCACATTCAAAAACCTTGCAGAAGTAAAACATCATTCAAAAATGTACTTCAGAATTAGCTATATATGATGTTTCCAAAATAGTATTTACTCTGGGGGAGTTGGCAAGGGCTGTTTGTGAGCTGATGTGACTCCTGACAGCTTCACCACCTCCTATTCTGAGCTCAGAGTGGGTCAAGCCACAGAGTCACACCAAACCCAGGCAGGGCTTGGCTGGCCTTGCAGAGCTTTGTAGCCATGTGGACTGCCTTGGGTTGGGGACCCGACAGGCAGAAGGCCCTGGTGGTCTCCTCACTCTTGAGGCTGTAGGGGTTACTGCAGATGGGGAGCCACGGGGCCAAAGGCAGAAATCACAGGGGGACAGAGCATGCATTTTAAATGCCATCCTAGTGCACCGAGAGGGTGAGCTGGCATCTCCTGAAGTTGGGTTTTGTGACTTTGGTTGCAGGCAGCTCTCCTGTGGCAGCAGTCTGAGAAAGGCCTTCAGGATCATGCAACAGCTTCAGGCTGCCTCACAGTTTCTGAAAGAAGGACAAAACCTTCAAAAGAAGAAGATTCAGAGATGAACAAAATTTGTCCGTACAATTCTGTACAGTTTCTGTACAATTTCTTCCTAACCAGGTAGGTTAGGTGGTAACTGGATCACCTGAAGCCCGGAAGGTGAAGGAGGTACCCCTTCTCAGATACACGACGAGGCCATGCTGGCGCTGAGAAAAAAACCCTTGATACGAGAGGAAAGAGGTGCAAACGACTTACTTGCACGATCCAAGAGCGACAAGGCTGAAAGAGACAGAGCAACAAGAAGAGGCTGATGAACACAAGCAGGAGGCAAGCACAGGACAAGGCGAGGAGGGCACGCAGGCAGGAGAGGTGTGGGTAGGAGAAAGTTGAGATAGCAATGGTATTGCAAGGAAGACAAGCTGTAAAGATATTAGAGCTGTGGGATGAGGTAGAGAACAAGACAGACAGACGTGGAAGTGGCAGAGCCAGCCAGAAGAACGGCATAAATGCTGAGATGGCAAAGACATGTTGGGGTAACAAGTAAGGAGTAAGGGCAGTGAATCGGGGGTAAAATGCTACATGAATGGGCACTAAGAAACTACTCAGGCATTGCTGTTCTTTAATGGCTGCTTTTTCTGGATCCCTTGGATTGGCCAGAAGAAGCTTTGGGACTTGCGCAGGCCGTGAATTCTGAGATGGTTTCTTGGAAACATTTTTCTGAAAGAAAAACAAAACAACAAACCAAAGCCATTAAAAATACCACAGAGGTAAAACGTGCCCAAGGTATCACATCTTTAACAAACAAATCAGCCTCTCCTCCCACTTTGATGTCAATGAGACAGGATACACTGAAGGACTAAGGGAAGTAGTTTTAATTCCCATTCTTTCTCCTTCTCCACACCTCTTCTATCAGTGTAGATCCAGCTAAGAAAGGACATGAGGAAATGCTTCCATCCACAACAAAGATGTGACCTAAGGAACTCACTGCCACACAGTAGGTCAGCAGTGTTCAGATAACTCCTGGAGACAGCAAGAGTGTCCTGTGCTATAAACACAAAAGGTCTGTGGCCTCTGAGAGCGAAGGGACTTGGAACATTATTTCTTCTCTACCCCCAAATCAGTGATCCTAAACAGATCTTCTTGACTGTAATACGGAACACTCTTTTACAAGGAAGATGAAGTCAATTACGGTGATCTCCTAGATATAGACCCTGTGTCATACATCAACATCAAACAAAATTATTTCGTCTTAAAAACAGACCATGTTCAGCAGTTCTTCCTGCCCTGATCTGCAATCATCTTAAAAGCCTCCTTGCTTGGCCTCTGGCAAAGAGTCTAGACAAAACCCTAGGATGTGCCCAGGAGGAGAGGGTCCTGCACTAAACAAGAGATGAATGAGGTGTCCTCAAAGATTCCTTCCCTTTCTGAGTCTGGGAGGGGGTTCAGAATATTGATTCTCCTGACCTCCCCCTTTTTTATGTGTTGCTTCTGGGATGACTTTCCCCTCTTTCTCCAGCTCACTTTCCAGCTCCTTGATTCTCTGCAGAGCTTCTTCCAGCTTCTCTTCAAGACCTTCAGATCTCTTCTCTGCATTCTGAGCACGGATCTCTCTTTCTCTGAAAGACAGAAGCAAAGATAATGCTGAAACCTGAAATCTGAGCAGCTGCTGGCAAGGTACCCAAAAGAAAGATTTAGAAAGCTGGAGTGTTCAGTAGGATTGGCTGACTATATAAAACACATTTATGGTTTCAGAGAAGGGCATCGTTAAAAGATCTATAAAGGACTTCATGACACATCTACGTAAACCCTGCAAACTGAATTAATTTTAAAACTCAGTGTTTGCTAGCAAAGGGTGAGATGCTGATCTTTGTGCAAGGGTATATACAAAGCAGAGAGGAAGCAGGGAGAACACCAGCACCTTGCACTGCCCCAGCAGGTCTGACGCAAATGTTAAATGGGGTCTCATAACAAAATCTGAGCAGACAGCTGAAACCCTGCTCCAAATCTCTGCCAACAGGCTAAAACCATGGGTGCAGTGGAGACTCCTACCCCTGTAACCGAAACGATGTCTGACTTCAGAGACTTCAGGTGGATGTTGGAGTCATGTCCTACATATCTGATCATGTCTGCAGTAGCTTCATTGTCCTCAGTCAGATAATCCATACCAGCACCTGCCTGCTGCCGAGAGAGAAAGGGAACAAGAAATAGGAGAAACCATTAGCCTAGTGGCATTCAAGGCAGCTGTTAAGCCTTGTTTCACATTGCATACTCTGAGCAACAAAAAAACCGGCGCTGCTGGAAAGCGGCATGTTGCAGCCACTACAGTCACCTGCAGAACAGCTATTTCCTCCTTGGCTTCTAATGTTTCTTCCTCTGTTATGAGTTTCCTATTGCTGTTGGCATCTTCAGCTTCAAGTTCTCCCTGAGCTGAAGAAATTATAGCGTCCTTAAGCTTGAACCGCAATTCCTGTAAGGCACCATCAGGATCAGGTTAGGAGCACGCTCCCTTTGTCCATCCAAGCAACCTAGGCAAAGCTAACTGACTTTCTCTTGCACATATTTAGACTTGCACTCCAGCTACCTAGGAGATCCTAAGTATGAATATATTTCAAATCACAAACAAATATGCTAATTACTGAACATTACATAAGCAGGACCCACTGTGGCATACCTGCTTTGTATAGGCCATGGCACACAGAAAATGAGAGGCAGCACATGAGCACTGTCTGTACGCAAGGTCGTGAACAGTGCCACTTTGCCTGGGGATTGAGTTCAGAACTGGCACAAACAAATTGTTCAAAACAATAGATCTACATCCATTTCCTCCTCATAAGAATTTAGCCTGTTTCACATGAAATTAGGCCAATGCCAGGCCAACCATCTACAAAACATGTCTAATTATCACAGGCAGTGTCAGACATGCATCTAGCACGTAAGGAATTAAACTGGAGGTTCAGCCTGATCTGGGCAAGGCAACCACCAGCATTCCAGCCAAAGTCCACCTCAATGGGTGAAGCAAAAGCTATCCTACACCATGGGGAACTGATCTATCAGTGGAGTAAAATGTCCTAGCTCCACTGAAGCTCTGGTTTTGCCTCAGACCTGCCCTCCCAAGAAGCACTGTGATTTTTAACCAGTTTACAATCATAACACCTTGTAGTTCTAGCTGCCGCTTTGGGTGTGTACAGGTCCCCATGCTGAACCCTCCCTCAGACTGAACTGTAGCTGCTTCCTTAAGGAAAAGTTTTGAAGCAGGTCTTCAGACTGGTTCAACCTAGAACAGCAATTGCAGTCTATATATACCTCTGATCCAAAGAAGTTTCTCAGTTCTACCTCCGATCCAAAGAGGTTTCTCAATTCTTCTAAATGCAGAAAGGAGACGGGAGTGCCTTTGACCTCTGAAAGGAGAAGACTACATGCTTGAATCCAATTACAGCACTCTGTCTGGGAAGACGTAACAGCAAACTATTATTCAGGGATTACTGAGCAGGAAAAATAGCTGTTATCATATTCATTCAGTCAGTTAAATTATTCCACCTTTCTGTCTTTATCTGTTCCAGTGACCTACCTGGACCCTTCCATCCTCATCCTACAAAGGAAAAGGGAAACACATTTCTCCAAGTTTTCAGACATGGCATCTGTCACCAGCTAATCACTCCCATCAACTAATTCCTCCAACAGGCTTCTGCTCAGGCCAGTGCAGAACATCTATGTCACAGCCACTGCCCCAGCCCACATGGGGAGAAACGAGCATAAATCCCAGGGGTCCATTTTTCACTCACTAAGGTAATGCAGAACAGAACCACAAGTATTTTCAATCCCTGCAGAGAAGCTTCTTACATACTTTGAAGCAATGCCATTTGGCCTGTGCTCAGGAAAGCCTTGGGCTTCAGGAAGGCTCTACCTCTCGCATTCCTAAAGCGCAGGCAAAGCTTGGTTAAACAGAGGTAGCAATTGAGAGCTTCATGTGCAAGTGTAGAATAAGGAGGCAGCAGGTAGGTCAGTTGACTGCACAAAGTTTCAGCTGCATCCATATAAGGGTATACAGCACCAAGTACCTCCAGGAGCTCCTAAGCACCACTCGAGTCTGGATGTACATGGCTCTGACAAGCTTTGAACCAGAGGTGGATATACTGTCACTCATACAGAATAAATCTTGCAGGAGAGCCCTTACATATATACCCTGAAACAGGGTAAGGAAATATGAAAACTGAATACAACCTGACCCAGGTTTATCTGCTTCCCAGGACTGCAGAGTCAGTAGGAAACTTGGGGGACCTGGGTAATCCACTGGGATAGCAGGAGTCTCCCTCCTACTTGAAACCCTCACATATATTTTTCTCTACCTTTTATAAAGCAGATGCAGTCTTTTCTACCTTAGACCTAGACAGCTGGAAAACAGGCACATTTTACCTTGATCATCTTCAGCTCCTCCAGCTCAAAATCAGCTTCTAAATCATCTCAGACCACTTCTTTTGAATGATTGCATTGACAATCTCGCAGCAGCAGCTGCAAAGATGCAGAATGTCATTGGCCCTGCAGGAGTGCCCGCCCTTAAGTACTTTATTCCCTTCAGTCAGGATCCCGCTGCTGTCAGTAGGACACAGGAGCTATCTGTTTACCTCTGCACTAAAGAAGTCTGCAGAAAGCAATCCTTGCCTGCTCCACTCACACAGCGACCTCTCGGACAGCTTGAGGTGTACAGAGGTGCACAGAGGACGTGTGAGCACAGATCTCGAATCAAGCAGAGGCTTTGCTCCAGGTGACCTGGACTGCAGACTTGCTGCCTGTACTACTCTTATGTCCTCGGAAGTCACCCTCAGAAGTGTGGGCAGAGCCCATGCGATCACAGATGCTAGCATGTTTTATAGCAGTACTAGGTATAAAGCAGGCACTGCCTTTCTCTTTAGGTGTTCCTATATTATTAGGCTCCCTACAAATTCCAGTAAGGGGAAAGATCCAAGGACAACCAAACTGATGGGATCTGTCACCATGATCATTCTCTCAGCACACTACACATTTTTTCTTCAGAAAAGCCCCTTAGATGAAATGGAAAACCTCTGCTTATACCTGATTACAGAACCAGAAAGTCTGCCCATCTCTGCAACCAGCTCTTCAGCTTCCCTCTCCAGCTTACGAGCCCCAAGAATCCTGAGCTCCTCATCTGTCTCGGTGTCTGACTGTTGCGGCTGGGGACACTCCCAGGACAAGTGGTCTGCTGTCATGTGTCTCAGCAAATTCACTAGCCACAGGGTCAGATTTCGGTGCACGTCAGTCATCTGCACAAAACATCAGAGCAAACCTAAACCAGAAATAAACGACCAGGCTTGCCAAATAGTCTGAAGTCAGTGCATTTGACGTAAATTAATGTCCTACCTAATTCAGTTTGCAAACTGACCTAATGACAGAAATGTGTTTTCACCATTTATTCTCCCATGTTCATTCCCATTACAAACATTTCTTCTCCTGCTACGAATCTATCCTTTGCCCAGTTCTTGTTTAGGATAATATGCTGCTTATCAGCACACTCTCATGTCCAGAATTCAGCAACAAACCAAAAATCACACCCCACACTTATAAAACATTTGAAAATTGCACAGTGAGAGACTCTAGTCTACTGTCCTGGGAGAAAGAAGCAAAACCACAGAGAGCCAGCAGCCACAACAGCTCTCTGAACAGCAAATATCAGGAAGTGCTTGCTAAAGACAAAACAATAAAACTGCATTCACGCACAGTACAGGAGACCTTGCAGCTATTTTTAGAGGAGTTCTCCTCTGCTCCTTTGGCTGGAAGACAAAAGCCACAACTCTACTCAAACAGGAAAGGAAGCGTTGAAGGAGAAACAAGCATTCCTCACACCTGTGCTCTGGCTGGATGGAGATGAAAGGAAAGAGTGAATACTAGATATAGTGCTCTCATCCCCAGCAGTTTCAGGCTTGCACTTACTTTTTCATTAAGATGTGTGATGTTCTTGTCAACCTCATTATTCATGGACAGAACCCATTGCTGAATCATCTGAAAAAATTCTCTAGGTACCATCCTGAAAAAAAAAAACAAAACAAATCCAGAAACAAAGTGACCTCTAGTGCACCAGACCCAAGGATCTCCTGTCTCAAAGACACCTTTTGCTTCCCAGCTCAAGGAAAACAACGTATTTTAGTAATACTATATCCTGGAAACAAGACACAGGCTTTTTTGTTAATGCTATAGTTGTGGGCGAACTTGGCACTTGCAAGTAATCTTACACAGATGTTACACGTGTGCTCTGCACATAATTTCTTTCCTGATGATATTTACCAAAGACAATGGAGCACCACAAGGAAGGATATGCCCCCACAAATCTGACTGTAAATGAATCACGTATTTTTGGTTTTTCTTCAAATGTCAAGATTCCCAAAGCAGGTGGCAGTTCTGACTGAGACAAAGTTCCAGGAGTGATAACTGAAGCCACCAACTGTTTCCACAGATATTGCCAAATCAAAGCCAACGAAAGGCAGTCACCAATAATTTTAACACTTCAGCAGATGATGTTTATCCCACTGTCAGTTTTCTGCACCAGAGTCCCGACAAAAAAACATTTCTCTTTTCTTATGAGTGTAGTTTAACATATAAGGCCAGCTCAAACACAATTAACACCTCTGTCCTTACAGAAAATGTGATTTCTTATCCCTCTCAGCTTCATGCAACTGGCTGGAGCCTATACAGCTCATCACAGCATCCACCTGGGCCAGCCACGCAGGAATCTTGTGATAAAATGCCCGCAGCTCAGCTTCGTGCATGCCAGAACCTTACTTCAGCTTTTGCACCTTGAATAACCAATCTTCCATACTTCTCACCAAGGCTGCCAAAAACCTAGCTGTGCCTGTGGGAGAAGAAAATGTGAACCTTTAATTACAATTCTTTCAGCCAACAAAAACAAAGCTGGTTTCAAAGGGGGATGCCAAGAGGGATGAACAGCCTATGTGGGAACTGACTTTACTTAGGACTATGAATGAGCTGTTCAGTAAGCACTGAATTCAAAGCAAGCTGAAAGAAAATGGGCTTGATTTGAAGCCCTGACTTTTCTTCTTGTCTTGGCAAATTTAGCTCCCTTGTTGGGTAAAGGCTTAATATAATTCTGTCTAAAACAGCTTTGCAGTTACAACCCAATTCTTCAAAGACATAGGTGATATAGTAAGAACAGATGTGCAAAAATACCCAGACAAGGTAGCAAATTACTTGTTCATTCACTGAATTCTCACAAAGAAGGTACACTGTGAAGGCTCTAAGATGTGATCAAGGAAGACCAAATAAAAGCAAAGACCTGAAGCCAAACCTTATAGATTTCATGTAAGTCCTGTCATATCTCCTGTCTAAAACAATCTCATATCTCATTGTTCTCTCTGCATCTCTAATCCTTGTCATCAAATACCAAATGCTTTGTATTTCTGCCACATGCTGCTTGAGATCAGGTAATCAGATCTTAGAAGATAATAAATACTTACTTCCCGTAATTGAGTGCCATTGCCTTACAGGACAAAATTACCAAGTTCTCAGTGTGCTCTCTTACCTGTTCTTTATAACCTCTTTCATTTTCACTGTGTTTACCTTAGCTGCAATGTAAAGAGAAGAGATACCTTTTCTTTTCTACTGAAAGGCCATCACGCTACAGTGCAAAAATGAATCCAACCCATTCAAAATACTCTGCCTCGTATGGATTGAGAGAATACCTTTCCCATGGTCCAGTTCCCAAAGCCTTCGTTAAAATAGGCTAAAATTCGTGGGGGTTTTTTTGTTTTGTTTTTTTTTTTTTTACTTTACTGGGTAAAGCAATTTTGCACCAGATGTCTGCACTGTGCTGCCTAGCCCTTTGCTCAGATCACAACTAACTATCCAGGCTTCTGACAATGTGCTGTTAACTTTTTGTCGTGCTGGTGTCTGGCCAATTACGGCCCCATTTCTTCTTCTTTCTCTCACTTTCTAATGAGAACTACTGGGAATATTTAATTCCTTTAGCTGTCTCTCATGACGGACAGACTTAGCATTCCATCTTAGCTCCTTTAGTAGGCAGAAATATAACATGTAGCATAAGGTCATGTAGGGAAAAGCACAGCATAGCCCTGAGTGAAAGAAGAAAATGACAGTACAAGAAGCATCTTAGCAAACATGAGTAGCAGTTCCTGACAGCACGTGTTCAGTTTAGTTTTAGTCTGCTAAAACGAAACACGATGATAAAAAAAACATCAGAGATGAAACAATTCTGAAATCAGAAATGAGTCAAGGGCTTGCAGAGGCACAAGTTGAGAAGGTTGGTTGCAAATTACCCAACAAATGTTTGTTATCTTACACAAGACACGATAACTTTATATCAGCAAAGAAAACATTTATTTACATACTTTATTATCAGGATAATTCAATATCTAGATTAAGATAACTTTGCATTAGTGATAATTAAAAAATTATTACCCTCTGAGACAGTGTTATCTGGTTAATGATCTTCAAAATGATGTTTTACTTTACATTTTAAACACCCATTCTTTCCTTTTATATTTATTTTCTTTCCCATAAATTATCCACATAATCACAAACTGCCCACACTCCCTCTGAACGTAACAGGCGACTTCCCTGTGTTATACCCGCATTACATGTTCTCTGCACTGCATCACATTTAAAATTTCAGATATCTTTTTACATGTCACTTCAAGTCAAGTTTCTTGGAGTTTATCCCTTGAATGCTCTTGATTTCCAGCACATATCTGGGGGTCAGACTTTAGCTTTGGAAGAAGCCAGTACAGGTTATGTGAACTGGTCCTTTATTACCTGCCGCTTTCCTGGCATCTCCAAGGAAAGACTGAACTGCAAAATTGGCCATCGCTTACCATTACTCCCACTTATCCTTATGTTGTATTGCTGGTAGAGTTCACACGCCCGGTGGTTTATTTCTTCCAGGGCAGCCTGCTGAGAAGGCAACGCTCCAGCAAAGTCCCGATGTCGATTCAGCACCATTTGTCCCAGCTCCATACAGTGCTCCTGCTGGCTGGCAGCGCTCCTCAGGCTTTCAGTCTTCCTCAGCTGCACCTCCCCTCCGTACTGCTGCAGGTCTTCTTTTAGCATCTGAAAGAAGAGCACCAAGCTCGCCGTGCCCCTAAAAGCTCAGCCCCCCCTTGGCTGCTACAGAAAGGTAATGGAAATCAGGTAAGAGAAGTACGAGGAGTCCATGAGCATAAAGATGTCATAGCGAGTAGATAGCACAATAAATTGGAAACTTATTGGTGACACTTATGAGCGCTTCTACAGATTAATGTCATTTATCAGTCACCAGAGCTGTCGGTCAGACAGCGCTCAAATGCATGACTAAGTTTGATGCGCTGGTTGAACCATGATATTGGACAATTATAATTTCTCATGTGTAGACTCTTGGATTAAGCTTCAGCACAAAAGATTTGGGCTGATGTGTTTTCGTTCGCATTTGTGATGGGCATAGATGCTCACCGGTGCTCAGCTAACACGTAGTAATTTGCTGAGCAGATACCACTCAATAATATGTCTAACCTCTCAAAATCTTATATGTATCAAATTCTTGATATCTTGTAGGATTTCATCCAGTAGCTTTTCATTCATCGGAGAGGAGCTAAAGCAGAGGGAAAGAAGGGATGAGAGCTGAGAGGAAAAACTCCTTTAGTAGCTAAGGTAAAACCAAGAGTCAAGATATATACTCTACACATACCAAGTTTGTGATAAAAATTGTGACTTGAAAGAGAACTAAAAACCACCAGGCTCTATTCAGAGATTCTTGTTCTCATACTCCAAGAAATACAAACACTGCGTGTCAGTTAAGAAAATACGTTATTTCCAGCAAAAAGGAAAATCCAATTCAAAATTCAGACATTAACTCTATGATTGATATCTATAAAGTGGTGTCTTTTATTAATGCACACACTGTGTATATTTTTGCATTTTATACTTGCTTTTATGCTTTGTTTTATTTAACATATCACAATGAACTAACAATAAGCCTGCGATATATAATCACCTTAACATACAAAATGACTTTGGACTTGAAACCTCATGTCTCTCAGTGTCATTTTGTATCAGTACATGAAAGAATTGAATGCTCTATTGAAGCATCAATGTGTATGCATTCAAGTTAAAATGAACCAAACTAAACAGAAGAAATCTGTTATAGCAACGACAGCTGCAAAAAGGACACTCTAGTTTGCAGCAGGAGGGTATGATCCTAGGTCCACTGAATTCAACCACTAACACACAGCATCTCTTTGGAGTTACCGTTAGAGACCCGATTATTGAAATAAATCTGTCAAGCAGAAAAGCAGAGCCGTGTGGGACGTGCAGACTGCACCAAATCTCACTGCACTCAAGAGTCAGCGCCTGTTTTGCACTGAGCCGGTGAGCGCTTGACTGCTTGTTGCTTGTATGCCACCGAGAGACCATGCAGCCCCGTATCTATGAGGCCAAAATTACACTAGCCTGGGCCTGTTTTGATTTTGTGGAGATGGAACAGGGAGAGCAAAGAAAGCCACAATAAAAGGGGAAATGGGGGAAAAAAAGATAAAAGTTTGAGGTGGAGAAAAGGGGACGTGGAAAAAAGAGAGAAAAGCAGACTGAACTCATTCAGATTTTAATGCTTATTTGAAACCAGACCAAGATTCGAAAGTTCAAATAACAGCCAAAGCATGGAATGCTTTACTGAGAGCTGCAGAGCTACGCCAGCCACACGTACCCACACTTTGCACAGGCACCCAGCACAGACAGGCCCCTACCTTCGAGGCCCAGAGGACTACGAAATTCCTGAGAAGGTTGGTCAGTGTCTTTCCACTAACATGGAGCCTGCGAACCAACATGAGCTGGTTTCTGGCTACTATCTGAAAAAAAAACCCCTAAACATTATTTGTTTTTTTCCGAGAGGAGAGGCATCTGACATTAACAAGGTAGCTTTACATCAAGCGGTTGAGTCCACTTTCCTTACAAATAAACATCTGAACTCCTGGACAGTCCCATAAGTTCTGCTAACAGATTTTAAACAGGAATGGGATAAAGTAGGAGGTCGCAAACAAGGGGGACACAAACAAGGAAGCACAGAAATAACCAAGAATGATACTTTGTGAGGAAGTGTAAGGGATCTGGGTATGATACTCTAAATTATGAGGACTAGGAAACTTTTTAGTCAAACCCATCTCTGAACGGAAATGTTAATTTCACAGAAGTTCTTCCTGCACAGAACCTGGAGAACCGTACCAACAATGCTGTGTGTGAAATACAACAGACTACAGGAAATGAGGCCAGGGCAGGTATGAGGTGTGTTACTGCCTGATCGTATTGCATAAAAATGTTCTCTGTGTTGAAATCTGCTCTTGGAACAAGGCTGCTAGCTGTGATGTTTCATACCTTGCAGCATATCATGGATCTCCTGCACCTACCTTCAGAGCCAGGTCATACGCAGCTGAGCTCCAAATGTCTCTCTCTCGGGCTAGCAGCAGAACCTGCTCTTCCAGTCATCTTCTCTGTAGCTCATATAAGTCCTGATACTTGTCCAAGAGGATAGAAGAAAAGACAATGACATTTGCACACCAGTGTTCCTCATTCACGTTTACGCTGTCTTTCTCCCAATTCCTACTGCTTTTTCTCAGACATTTCCTCTCTCTCCTTCCTTCCTCTGTCACCTCCTGCACAGCCAGTAAGTTCACAGGTTCTTTTCCTAAGCCCCTACAACACCCTTCTGTTGACGTTCCCATTGCAACCTAGATTCAGGATTAATACAAATCTCTGTAAGGGAATCTGTGTGCCTAAGCACCACAACTCTGACACCAATCACCTAAATCCCTGATTTCTCAGGTGTCTGAAGATGCCCACAGAAGTCCAGAGCTGCAGGCTCTGCTAGGCTATGAAGAGCTCCCCAGCTGTGAAAGTGGGATGAAAAAAAGGGAATGCCAGCACCAGAGCAACAAATGCAAGTTTCATGACTTAAAACTAGAAATGTTTGAACAGCTTTCTATCCATTTGAGGGGTTTAGTATTTATAGCAAAATAGCAGCATGTGTCATAAACAGCCAAGCTCTCTTCCCCAGAAGGAAATCAGCCCTTACCTCTCCTTCCCAGTGACCCCAAGAGAATGAAATCAGCACGCCGCAGAAATCTCCCAACCTCAGCTTTGAAAACAACTTACTCTGCATTCCCCTTAGCCTCCTGCATGGCTGTAGCTAGCTCCTCTTGAGCTTTTTCTGCTTCTTTGGTCACCTTGCCGTCACGTTCTTGTACCTCGTACAGCTCACTGAAACAGCAGGGAACAGGCTTAATGCAACTGAGCCCAACCCAAAAGTCTCTACTCTGGCAAGCACAGACTGGTGGGCCCCTGTCGTGGATGAGTGGTTAGGTCGCTTAAATCATCACTCAAAGGTTTTGCAAGAAAAGATTTTACTGAAAATTTAGAAAATGTGATCTTACAGCATTTGTTGGCAAGGTTCACTCTATTACTTCTTAAATGAATGGAATACAAAATCAAAGGGGGTTTTGAGTAGAAAGTGATTTCTAGAGTGCAAGAAAAAGTGTAAGGGGTAAGGGACACCCTCCCGCTGAGTCACCAGGTTCAGACTGAACCCCCTTGCTTTCTAAACTCCTTCTCAGAGAGGAGCCTAGATGCGGCTGGATCCAGAACCAGAGCCTTGGACCACAACGGTTTATGTCTAAGGAATATGTTTAGCAGAAATTCTGTGTGTGTTCACAGTTTAAAGAAAGACAGAATCACAGGGATTTAGCAGCTGTTAATCACTGGTTAACTTAGCATTTACAGGGTGATTAGAAAGAATTTGCTATTACAATCACAGTAACAGAATATTAAGTTTTGAATCGATTTACACACCCACAATCACAAACATGCCCCTCGAGTTCAGTGAAACACTCACTTCAAATCAAATGATTTCTCAATGGGTGAAGGCTGAGTCTCGAGGAGATCAGCCCAAATAGTTCCTGAGTTACTCTGAGGGGTGTCCCACTCAGAGGGAGTTACTGGGCGCAGCCCGCTGCAGACCAGAAGAGCTCAAAGGGCCTTCCTCGGTGCCACTATTTATAGGGTCTCAAGATGGTTGACTATAGGTATCAGTAATTTTCCATCCTGGTCACAGTCCACACGATGCAGACAGCAACTGTACAATTCCCAAATGTACAGTTCTGACATTTACCAGTCGGGTGCGACTCCAGGCATCAGGAGATTCAGGTGCGGTCAGGAAGCACCTGATCGGCTGAACTCACTGCTCTCATACAAAGACACGGCAAGTGCCAAGTCGTCCTGATTCACTGCACACCAGCTAGCTGTTCTTGCAGCGCAAGCAAGAATACAATGTTGGCTGGTCTGGGATGGCCAGGTGTGAGGGGGGGCTGCACCATCACACCCCTACGCAGGGCTTTCTTCCTCCAACACAATCATCTCGCTGTAGGGGTGGAAGGCATCTTGCAGACCTCCCCTTCCCTTGCACGCACATTGCTCCAACAACCCCTTTCTGCAGTCCCCCATCCTTTGATGTTATTTGTCACTAAGAGGGTGCAGTGAGAGTGTGAGGAGGCCCAAATGTAGTCTCTGGAGCTCCACTTCAAATAATAAAATTATCTTCCTGCTCTTATGGCAGGACTATTAGAAAACCAAACAAAATCAATGGACTAAGACTAGGGCATAGACATAATTTCTTAGGATCAGGCAGGATTCAGATCTGGCTAGCTGTCCAACAGATTCTTTAATATAGAGTAGTTCTTCTGTAATATTCCTGTTGACCAAACGCTGTGCCATCATCTTTTCGTAGAGGGTCTTCATCTGTTCAGGAATCCGCTCCAGGAGACCCATGTACCTCTGCCTGCAGGAAAAAAAGAGTGAAAAAGGGAATTTACTCAAGAGTGCAGATCTCTCTTACCCCATTCACTGCACAAGAAGCTATCTAGAAGGCAATCCTTTGGGCATTCGGACTGGGAATTTTAAACACTCTGGAACAATTTAGTTGCTACAAATAGTGGTAATCTGAGCTCAGGAACTCCTGGCTGTGAGAGAAGTCCCAGCTACTCTATGTGTGAGAACTTCCACTGAATGTCACACCAGTGAGGTGCCCACGGTCTCGAGTGTGATGACAATGCCACTGACTTCAAGCTCCAGGTTATCTAACAGGCTCATTACCGCCGGTTGTTAACTAATCCTATTTCACTCCTGGCATCAGACCACACACCAATGACATCGCGACGGGCTGGCTTTGCTCAGCAAGGACATCAGGAACACACTGTGACAGCTAACGCTGAGCCCTAAGAGGACTCTGCCATAAATCAAGAGGGGGATTAAGGGTTGGCTAATGATGACCTGAGCTTCAAAAGCAGTTGTCCTCTCTCCACGCATTCCACGCTGACCTGCCAAATCAGTTCATGGAAAATGATATTGTAGATATTCTGCTCCACCTTCAAACAGCTCCAGCATGTCATGCAGCTGGCAAAACAGGCAAGAAAAATCACAGCTGCACAGAACCTGACCAGCTTACTGCTTTACCAACAGAGGTTAGCACAGATCTCTCATTTCTTCTGAAGGAGGTTTCCCTTTAAGGGCATAATACTACTAAAGGTATAAAGGGGAAGGCAAAGAGCCACCCCGCATGCATCCACAGGTTAATTTTCAAACGCGTTATGCACTATCCTGACTACCCTCCTGTCAACATCCATGGGAGCTTCTCTGCTAATTCCAGCTCGAGTTCCTACTGAGGCAGTGCTCTACATTTTTCAAAAATCTTTCCCCATCACCATGCAAGAATAACAGAAAATAAGACAGAGCAAGGTACAGATGCTCTTTGACATCTCCTTTTTAGGTGTATGAAGGTTTCCAGTGGCCCATTTTGTAACACAGCAGCTTATCTCCCAACAAAGAGCTGAGACAGCTACTGCCTTCATTCCTCCATAATAATAACGTCAGCAAGCTAACTGTTCGGTCTTCGTGGATCAGATGAAGGTGAACAGAAGATCAGGAGAGAAAACTGCTGGTAATTTGATAACCTACAGACAGCTGGCTTAGGCAGGAACTAGCTGCTAGCAGGCACCTTAGATAAACACTGGGGAAAACAGGATGTTGTTTTTCTGGGTACAGGAAAGTTGTTCAGGTACAAGCGAGTTACCCACCTGTGAAGGCCCTGTTACTCTGATTATCTTGTCTACTCCAGCTTTTTCCAACATGCTGTCCATCACCTCCATCAGCTGGATGACCTTTGACCTCCCAGGTTTCCTGACAGACCAGAAGGAGACACATCATTATTCTGTATGGCATGTTATGATATTTTCCCAGGAAATGAAATTCAAACCCCTGGTTTTTTTCTGAAAACAACTTCACGCCGGGCGGTACTTACAGGGATGGGAACAGCCGTAGTTTCTTTTCACGGTCTTTGAGGAGCGTTGTGTATTTACTGAGACGAACACAAATGTTAGAACTTGATGGAAAAGAAACCCTTCCAGTGCTAGCTACAGGATCCCACTCTCTCCTTCAATCTCTTTGTCCCATGTACAACCTAACGAAGGTTGGAGAGGCAGAGAAGGGTCTACAGGGTTGCTCTTAAGTGGGAGCATCCAGAGCCTAACGTGAGAATTGGGCCTCCTGCAGCTCTTCCCCTAACAACAGAAATCTTGGCGCAACCTTCTCCCTTTAGGACCTCTCATGGTACTTGGCTAAGAAGTGACCAATGGGTTTAAAGGTTAGTGGTGGGGCCAGAGGATTAGCACGTATCCACATCACACCCACCCAGAGACCGAGCGCAGGAGACCACTGAAATAATAAGATAATGTTCTGTTACATCATGTTGGCAAAGAGGCTGTGAGAAGTTCACTCCTAATCTTAGTATTCTAATCCTTGAACAATGAGAAGGAAGCTCCTTTAAATTTAGTAAGTTGTCTGGAGAGACCAAGGGGAGTCTCAGTAGCCTTTTTTGGGCAAGGCTTGGTAAACTCCATTCAAAAGCCCCAGCCTGAAGAACTAGAAACAGAGGAGACAGCAAACAAACAAAACCCTGCAAACAAACCAACAAAACCCCACCAGAGTAGTCAGATTCAAGATGCCAGCAGGTCTAGGTTTATCCAAGCATAAAGTGAGAGTAAGAATGGCCAAAAGCCTGCTCAGCTTTATGGCAGAAAGCAATTCTAAACTAATCAAAATTTAAAAAAATAAAAAAAGAAGCAGCAAGCAGCAGCAAAAAACTTCCAAACGTTGCCTCAAGGGATGAAACCAGACTTCAGCTTCTACATTCACAACCAGCTACTGAACCCCCCTGAGAAGCAGCATGAGCGTGCAGGAAATTCTGCGTTAGCCACCCCCAAAGCAGCAGGGACTGAGGAGAGGAGGGTCACCTTGCCCCGCAGGGTTAACTGCAGCCTGGTCGGTGGCACGGGATTTGTACAATCACCCCTTTTGTACTTTTCCCCTCCCGAAGGCAAGAGGTGTATTTGGGCAGTGTCCTCAGCCTCTCATCGCTTTATACCCCCGCTCCAAATGGTTGAGGACAAACCTTCGTAAAGCAGAAATCACTCACTCATCGAAGCACGTCAAGGGCAATACTCCCCTGTTCTTCACAATGTGAAATTCCTTGGGAACCAGACTATCGACGGGGGTGCTCACTGGGGATGGAAAAGAGAGAGAGCACAAAACATCAACACGAAAGATGTGGACAGACTCCCAATTCCTGCCCAAAGAGGACACAGGTTTGGCAGCCGGGAGAGGGAAGCTCACATAGCAGCTTTTCATGTCGCTTTTCCCTTTCCCGCTCTGTGCATCCAGACCCTGACAGAAACAATCTACGTCCGAAAGCAGACTGAAACGACCAACTCTGAGCTGTGGTGGGGGAGCCGGGGGGGGGGGCTGTAGCCAC
>Ga0065711_1031598_pt1 | contig 29254 bp, 17 predicted proteins | sample Hoacrofraction12_FD_59098 | JGI IMG/M metagenome (GOLD analysis project Ga0065711, IMG submission 59098) | Hoatzin crop microbial communities from Cojedes, Venezuela - Epithelial fraction 12 v2 (version 2) | ecosystem: Host-associated > Birds > Digestive system > Esophagus > Crop | place... | reverse complement strand
GCTGGGGAAGAAGGAGCGGGACGCGGCCGGCCCCCCCGCCGCCCTCCGCCGGGAGAGAAGCCGGGCTGGGCGCCGGCGTTGGCGGCGTGCGAGCGATCCGTGGGGAGGAGACCGCGTGGCGATGCTTAATCGCGGGTTTTGACAAGTTTGTTTTCCCGTCTTGCTTGCCAGGGGCTGGGAGGAGGACGAGGGAGCGGCCGCTGTCACGCCGAAAGTGGTGCGAGCCCTGCGGTCGCCGCTGACGGCCCCTCCTCGGACCGAGAACAGGTACGGGCCGCCCGCCTCGGCTCCCGGCCCGCGGGGTCCGCGGGGAAGGGGCCGCGGGGGCGGGAATTGGCCTCCGCTCCGTCCGTCCTGCCGTTGGGCTGGGCAGCGGGGTCGGGGGGAGCGTTAGAGACTCGTTCGGCTGAGGAAATGAAAACGCGCTGAGACCGTGGTAAACGATGTGTTCAGAGGGGCTCTGAGTGGCAGCTGTCAGTCAGCCGTCGGTCTGGAGCCCAACAAAATCGTGCGTGCGGCAGTTCTGCGAACACGCGATGCAGAAAGTGCTTGCTGAATGGCGTGTTCCAGGTGTCCTGTATTCTTCTTTCCAGGAAGGTGGAGCTGGAACTGGGTAATATTGTTACCATTTTTGTAACGTGTAAATAATTAAAAATACCGATTTCTCCTTTAAAATCCATAGGATGAAGGCCAGACATATGAAGCCTTTGTCATGTGTAGCATCTTATTTCATGGGAGCCCTTGCTCTTGATCCCGTGTCTTGAGCTTTTCTATTGGTGTAGATCGTTGCTTCAGAGCCTGTTATTTCATACTGTGAAGTTTAATATGAAAACAGTTGGTAAAATTAGCTGTGAAACAAGTCGTGTCTTACGTGCGGGCTTCAGTACTAATGACCATGTTTTCGTGCTTCCGAGTCTTTCACGCACTGTAGGAAGTCTAATAGTGCAGAAAAGGGTGGTGTAATCCACATGTGAGATATTAGTATGTAAGGAATAGTTTACAAATATTTTTACTATTCACTTTTACTTTATATGGCCTCATTAACATCACAGCTGCAATGGTTATTGTATGTTAATAGATATTATGGTCAAAAACACAGGATAAAAATTAGAAAGAACTTGGGAACTGGGTCTTTGATGGGAACTGTGATGTCCTGGTTATATTGAAGTCAATGTTGACAATGCAGTTAACCTTACTGATGCCGCCATCTCACCCCATCTAGCTGAATTTGAGGTTGAAACATGTGCTTTCCGTAAATGAACGCAAGTGACAAACAGTCGTAGTAATCACTGCAGGTACACTAACAGCAGGTTTCTTACGAACTTCTGATGAGAGACCCTTGTGCTCCCTGCCTCAAAATTTAGAACTTTCACAAGCCGCAAGTTTATAACATCGTTCAAAATTAGAGTGAAACAAAAGGAACAGGAACATTGGCAGAATTCTGACTGCTATTATGTGCTTCTAGCCTGCTTTTCTTTCCTGTGCTCATTTTTTCCCTTTCTGTTTTTTTTCCCCCTTCTTTTCCCTCCTTACAAACCCGATATGGGTTTGCAGTATGTGTTCTGTTTTGCTTTGATTTTTGTAGCTGTCGCTCCATTCTCCTCTCCACTCTGTTTTGTGTTATGTTTGTGGTTCCCCCCTGCCCCATCTTCTCATACTCTTCCTTTTTGCTGCTAGTTTCTGAGCTGCAGTCTCCTGCCATTCAGCTCCGTGTGCTAAACCATGGAGTCAAATTGACTAGAACTGCTGGCAGAGAGCACTTCAGAGAACAGTCTAGCTGCTTCCCAGCTGCTATTAGTACACTCACAACTGGAGCGAAGAAAGGGGAAGCAACACATACCAAAGAGGGCTGAAAATCCATGGCATGTATAGGTCAGTTTTTAATCTCTGCAGTAAGGCAAGTGAGCGTGAGGTTTTAAATGCGTGTTTTTTCTTAATCTACTTGTAGGATTTTGGCACCGATTTGGAGCTAGGTTTGATCAACCTGAAATTGTATTTCTTCATGACTAAGTGACTGCAAAAATGTGACAAGTAAATTATGCATCAAAAAAAAGTTTAATTTCACTCTAGCTCCTATAACCATAGTGCCTTTGGAGGGATGGCTGTATGGCTGAATCCAAGAGAGGATGTTCTTTCTCACCTGAGTGACTACGCCCAGTAAGCTGGCCTGACAGGAGTTTGTGGCACATGTTTGGTGTCTGAGGGAGGAGAGAGAGCGGCTGGGCTGACCAGGAGCTGTTACTTAATCCCGAGAGCAGCTGGACCGGGCAGGGAGCCATGCTGGAGGGGTTTGATCCAGGCAGCAGCTGGACTGGGCCTGGCTGAGGGCCATGCTGGAGAGATTTGATCCAGAGAGCATCTGGACTCATTCAGGAGGTTCGGACCAATCCCTCAGTGATGGAGATGGATGGTCTGGTCAATAGGAATTAGATTCCGCTTTGCAGTGGGGTTTTGCTGCAGTGTCCCTGAGTCTGGCACAAGGACAGAAGAGTCCCTCATTGAAATAGGTTGTACAGGACTTAGTGATTTTTGAATCAGGTGAGGCTGCGTTAATATGTTGATGCATAAAACTAGGAACAATCTATTTGTGCAGACTTCCCGAAGTATGGTTCCCCTGAAGGATCCTGACGGTTTGAATAGCATTGCCATGCTGCTGACAGCCATGTCCTTTCCTGCGTAAGAGGATGTGCACGGATGTTAGGTTAGATTGATCTCTTCATCAGTTTGACGCATTTTTCTGGAAAGCTAAGATTTTCTCACCAACTTTGGTGGGAGGATCCAGGAAAAGAAAAAAAAAAAAAAAACCCAGGCACTGTCCTTGTTGAAGTCTAAGTCATCTAGACAATCTTCAGAATCGCAAGCTAATCTTTCATTTTATCATGATTTCCTTTGCTGTTGGAGGCGTATTTGTAACCAGATATCTCCTGAAGAATCTCTGAGGCCCTATTATTCCGTTGCCTCGCAATATTGAAAGCTAATCTGTTCTTTTACTTTGAGTAACTCTTTTAAGAAGGGTGAAAAGATGAAAAGCAGGGGATTGGTTCAGACTGTCATAGATATTTAGGCAGCTATTATCCACAGCAATGTTTAATTAGATAGTGACCGGGCACCTAAAGTTCTCTGAAGATCTGAGTCTTAGTAAGTAACCTTGAAGATGCGATTTGTCTCTTGCAGGACATTTCTTACCACTTTTTCTTCTTAAGTGTTGGATAATTCAAACAATGTGACTGCCTCTACAGTGTGACTTCCAGTTTTTGTTTTGGGTTTATTTCACAGCCTACTGTGCCTGTTAGTAGAGTTTCTTACTAATAAAAGGCCATTGTTAGTAAGAGTTATCTAGTCGTCCCCAAATTTATTCATGGAATCAGTATCATTTACACACAATATTATGGTTCTCTGGTGAATCCGCATGTCTATGCCTCATACCATCCTCTCAAGTTTTTAAGCTGTAACTCCAAGTACAGTTGAAACTTGCTGAAGCCAACAGTACAACCAAAAGAAGTAGTATTGCACTTGTTCCACCTTTAGACACTTGGTCCTTCCTCACTCCCCACTTGCCTTTGTGCCACCATATTTCTTTGTGTGGTCCACAGCATTAATAGCAAAATAGAGGGCTCACTACTGCTAGTGCTTATCAGGGGAGGGTGACAATAACAGGAGGACCTAGCTAGTCTTTCATTTGTTATGAGGCCCAGGGTGTGCTGTGTTAAGCTTGGGCAGAAATTCCAGCTCCTATTGTACTGCCCAGGAATATACAGCAGATCAAAAATGCCATCTGCTACAATGGAAGTGAAAACAGATTTCTCAAGCGCTATTTAGGTATACTTTATATACAAGTAATAACAAGGCAGCAGTACCCTGAAGAACTGGCCAGCACTACCCTGTTATTCTGTTTGTGTCGCCAATTTTAAGGCATTCACTGACTATTTCCCTAACTTACTCTCTGTCTTCGCAGGTCCAAGGCAAGCACAGTGTAGAGACTATTGGGGTAATTGAACAGTGGGAGGGAGTGACTGAAGAGCTAGCAGTAAACAAGTTAGCATTAATACAGTGTTCCATAGTGTTGGTTTCTCCAATTCCTCTCTCAGCAGCAGATCGTTATGCAGGCCTAGGGAATAAACAACTATACTTAATTAACTGCTACAGAGACCTGTGCATTCTGTCTCCTGTCAAAATATTGCATTCTGGCAGGCAGAAGGGGAAGAAGAGACAGGCTATTACCACAATTATGAATAGCAGCTTAGTATATTGCACAAATAATTTGCTACAGTTTAGATTAGTCAGCACTGGTGGCCACTTACTAATTTTACTGCTCTCTTAGTATTTTTTCCCTTCGTTCCCAAGTAATGCATGCAGACATATTTTAGAAGCGGATTTCTAGCATATGCCTCATGTATTAGTTCTGTCTAAATGAATAGGTGTTCAGTTGAAAGCTGGTGCCAGGACACATTTACGTTCTGACAGTGGTGAAAGGTTTCCCAGCTTCTTTCTGTTTACTTGGTCTGAGTGAAACTGCTCTGTCATTCTGTCTGTCGTGTACTATTGTTACATCATTTTATGTTTGTACCTTGCTCTTTTCACTTTACCCACCATGAGACTCTGAATGTTGCTTGACATTTTACCTGTCATGCGGTTTATGGATTTTAGAAGTAAAAAGTATCTGATATTAGTATAACTCTGGTGAATGCACCAGAAGGTCTTCCAAATAATTTCAGAAAGCAACTTGTCTTAAAGACCTGATTTAGCATTCCTTAGATAAGCAAAACCTCCATGGGAACTTGAACAAGGATAGTAGGATCAGTCTCTTTCACAGTTACGGTGATTAATGTTACAAGAAAAATTCTTCCTCCTGTGGTTTGATAAAGCCATTTTTATAGTCCATTTCACCAAGCATTTAAATTGTGTATTGCCTTATTAATCAAGGTGTTGTGAACCTTAAAAACGTCACTATATTCTTCGCATCTGATTAATTTGAATTAGTGTCAAAGACAGTCCTTAAGAGCACCCTTCCTAGGGAAGTATGGATTACAGGTTTTTAATAGTATTCAACTAATAGACTATGAGATTCAAATATAAATTAATCTCTTCAAGGGAGAGATTAAGGCAGGAGGTATTCACAATCTGGGTAGTGTTGTTCAGTGTCAGTTTGGTGGAAGGATGTAAAAGTGCAGTTTCGCATGCAGAAGCAAAAAAAAAACCCCTTTTTAGGTGGAGATGCTTAGCGGAAACAGGGTTCAGAGGTCCTGTGCTGCTTCAGGCGGACAAGAGCAGGAAGCCATAGAAAAAGTGCAACAGCTAGTTCTGCTGCGCATGGGGTGAATAAAGCCAATGAGTGGGATTTTTACTTACGTTCGGTGTGGACTTAAGTCCTGCTGAAATTAGGGGTGACATTCTTACTGCTTTCAGTTCTGCCAGACAGTCCAGTTCTGAGATCTTCTGAAAATCTCACCCCACATTCTTTCAGCTGTTTCCAGCTGATTTTGTGGGAGTTCTGGAGGACTGGCCTTTCAGCCCTGGGCATACCTTTAAATTACGGTATAATTCACAGCACTGTATTTCCTTTTTCCATCTGCTTACCTGCCTCCCTCCCCATCCTTTTTTCATCCTTGTTACATCCATCGATTTTCCTACTTTGATAACTGTTTGGGGTGGAAATTGGTTTTGTTTTTAAAGGGCTTCCCTTTTCTTTCCCTCCCTATACCACTGCTCCCCCAGAACTCCATGTTAACTGAGGTACCTGTCTGTCTGGTAATTCCCTGCACTAAGGCTCCCTATGGTCTCAGGAGTGAATGCTACAGGTGCAGCAAAAGGTGCCGTGGACTTTCATATAGTTTCTCTATTTCTTATTCTAAAGGTGAGTGAAACCCTTGTCTTAAAGTATTTTACAGTTTAAGGAACTGCTGTCTTACTGAGAGCAAGATACAGAATAAGAATGTGCTGTAAATATGGCACATGGTCTTAATCTACTGTGGATTTATTAAAGTACAGATGGTGTATTACCATAAGAAGTATGTGGTCCTCAAGCTGTTTGTATATGATTTTAAAAAACTCCTGTTTTTTGGCCAGTGAGGTTGGCTTTGAGAACATCTAAACTCTAAGGGTAATGCAGCAGAAATTTCCCTGTTTCATCAGTTTTATGAGTTCAAGACAGCAGAATATAACATGGTTTCCACTTTGAGTTCTCACCTAGTTTAAGAGTTTGCAAAATTAGTTGAATGTAGCCTGATATCTGCGTTGTTAGGCAAGGTATCTGGTTTAATTGCAGAAGTTTTAGTGCAGTTCTAAGTATAGAACAAAGACTGTCATCCACTAGATCAGGTAAATTCATTTAGTGATAAATGTTGCCTAGCATAATTGTCCGAAGTGATCAGAAATCTAATCTGTGTCTGCTGTCTGCACAACTCTGCAATGAATAATGCAGTAGAAGTGTGGACTGCCTCTGGCAGAACCCTTTTTTCTGAATGCAAAAATGTTTCACTCATGTGAAGCAGAAGGCCACTCAGACAGTGAAACAGAAAATCAGAAGTTTGACTGTTACTAGAATGAGTCATTGTTTTGTATGTCTTGCAAATAAATTGCTTTGTTGTTGTATCTTTTTGTACCATGTAAAGAGCATCGCATAAATTTTGTGTAGAAAAACCTGCAGATCTTGGTGATCTGTCTTGTGCTTGCATTGTGTGGAGAAAGATTTGGATTAAAATTCGTGTCTGGTTTTCCCCACAGTTGTGCCATTTTCACCGATCTTTACCTGTGTCACGGAAAGGGGAAGAAAGACTCCGTATTCCTTTTTTCTCCTCTTGATGACTGTAAAGTGATTGTCAGGACTTAGTGACAAAACAGACCAGGGATTTACTCTGCTCATCCTTTTTTATCTGACTTTTTTGAATTTTTCAGGTCTTGAAAATGTGTGCATGAAAAGCAATTACTAAAAACTGAGGCAACTTGCTTCAGTTGATCTTAGTGCTATGAATTTAAAAAGACTAGAAGTCTGTTGAGTAAAGCTTGTATTGCGTTGAGAGAATATTTGTTCGCTGCCCCACTGATGTCAGGACATAAATGAATAGGAATCTGTAAGAACTCTGTAATGATTCTCTGCTTGTGAATGAATGTTGGTTCTCTGACAGCGCCTGCGCACGGCCTCGGGGTGAGCCGGTCAGACCCAGCCGCCTGCTCCGGCTCGCTCCTCCCGGCTGGCTTCGTGTCCTGGAGGAGCAAGCCTCCGGCCAGCTCTGGCTCTGGAGGGCTGGGGCCCATTCTCAAATCAGCACCCGGCATCTTCATTTTTAATTGTAGTGAAAGACTTACTTGCAACAGTAACAGGCACTTGGCTTATGATCTCAATAGTTCCTTTTTTAAGATGCTGTTTATGCAGCTAAGCTTTGCCTGTAGCTGTTTCATAAAATCACAGAATCATTAAGGTTGGAAAAGACCTCTAAGATCATCCAGTCCAACTGTCAACCTGACACTACCATGTCTGCTAAACCATGTCCTGAAGTGCTATATTCTACATGTTTTTTGAACACCTCCAGGGATGCTGACCCCACCACTTCCCTGAGTTAAAGAAGCAAGAGAGGGGAAACATGATTAGTGCTAACCAGATTTGTTTGGGAACTGGTCTTGGGTTCTTTTATGAAAAGGCCCACCTGGTTATTGGGTGTAGACAGAACCATTTAGACCAAGCTGCAATAAACCTGTGTGCGTCATCGGTGTAGTCAGAATATTTGCTGGCTCTTACTGTGTGAGATCTGCTGAGCTGTTTGCTCTGAACTGTGTGGTCTGAGACCCTGCTGTCCTGCCATTTGTATGTCCCTCCTTGAAAAAGAATTAGATAAGGAGCTGTATGCAAAATCAGGCAAGGAGCTCTCAGCGGGTAGTGCTGGTTGTTACTGTCTATTAAAGGCACTGCATAACTGAAAGGACAGAGGTTTACATTGTGTTCTCTTACCACTGCCCTCAACAAGGGGCATACAGGCTGCATACCTCCGTAAGGCCACTGAGTGCATACTGGGAAGAAGTTCCCAACGCTGGAAAGAAAGGGAGACAGCTGATATCTCTCCTCTGCAGCTTACGTCCTGGGTGAATCACTGCTATGGAGTGACTGATTCACCAGAACATTCATGGGCAGTGGGACGAGAAGGAAAGGCCCTTTGTTCCTTGTCCTCCCTTGTCATAGCTGTGAACATGCCAGTCAGTTCAGTAGCAAAATAAACATTTATTCTGCTCTTTCTTCTGTAGTCAGTCATCTTCTCATTTTAATTGTTTAAGATTTTCATTGTTTAAGAAGAGAAGGTTCAGGGAAGACCTTATCAGTACCTGAAGGGAGGGTGCAAAGAGGACAGAACCTGGCTCTTCTCAGCGGTGCCCAGTGACAGGACCAGAGACGATGGGCACAAACAGAAGCACAGGAGGTTTCCTCTGAACATCGGGAAACACTTTTTTACTGTGAGGGTGACTGAGATGGCTTGGTTTTTCTGTGTTCCTAAGAAGAGCACAAGTTGTGTTCACTACTGCAGCTCACACCCAGGAGCGAATGACACAGCATCTATGTCTTCTGTATTTCCAGTTCCTGTTTGGACAGATAGGTTGCAGTGTCCAAGTGTTCCATAAGCAGTGAATCAGTGGAAAGAATCTGAAAGGAACGGGGTGGGGAGAGGGGGGAAGATAGTGAGGAGTGAGGAAAATAAAAATGCTGCAGAAAAAAAACTTCATGACAAGTGACAGTAGACACGGCAGGAGGTTGGTAGCAGAAGAGGGTGATTATATGAGAATGAAGCTAGATACAAGGCGAACTGAGGTGAATGGAATATGGCTTTGGTATCTCAGTCATTTACTAATTTACAGCTCAGTCTCCTACCAGGACTGTGAGAGCAAGAGGACCTGGAGTTTGGTGAAAATAAGACAGCAGGAATTAAAGATCACTTTCTGGCACTTGCCTTGGTTCTTTTTGCAAGTATTTATTCTCATTGTGTAAATAAAGAATAAACAAGGGAGGAAGGATTAAGCTCGAGTCAGGAAGTTAAGGTCCAAGTAGAAAGATCCACTTCACCTGTGGTGTTTCCTGTACATATTATGTTGGCTCTGAATATTGCATTTCATCAACAGCTTTAGAAAATCACATCTGCTACATATTTTACTGGTGAATACTTTAAATATCTTCAAAACATAATGTTCAAGAGGCTTCCCATTTAATTTATTTTTATAAATTACATTTGCTGATTACAGTGTAAAGCAGAAAATGTAATTCAGACTATGAAATAGGGTTACTTTAAAGAATCAAGTATTTTATAGTCACTAGCAGCAAACTCCCCTTTTATATGAGAGCGAGCTTCAAAACAGAAGTCAGTAAGATTTCTTTGGTAATGTTTTCAGCTAAGTCAACGGTTACTAATCTTATTGTCATAGCAAAGTAAATGTGACAGCATTGTCAGAATATGTTCTCTCTTTTAAAGTTTGTTGCTTTTTCTCCCCCAACAGAACAACTGTTAATAAAAATGGAATTTACCAGTTTGAACAGACTTCAAAATGTAAGGCAATTCAGGACAACATTTTGTCATCATCTATCAAGAAGAAAAGGTAGGTATTTGCTGTGCTTTCTGCTTTGTTTGTTTTAAATAGAAGAGTAAAAGATTGTCCTCTTTTACATAATTCTCGATGATATTAATGTGGAGCTATGCAACAGGAAACTGAAATCGCTCAACCAATGTTTGCCTGCATCTTTTCTTTCCTATGAATTAGATTTATTTGAGGCTGGATTTTTTTTTTTTTATGTTCACAATAAAAGTCAGCAAGATTTCTCCTTAACAGTTAGCAACATTTTATTCCAAGGTATTCACAAAAAGGTTGAACAGAATCTGTGAGGTATAATTTAATTCTTCAGTGTCTTTTTCCTGATTGGTGAACGCTCCTGCTATGAGCAACCTCATTTAATGGATTCTTTTCAGCATATCCACTAGAGTAAGTATGAAAATGTACCTGTATAAAAACTTGCTAATTAATTGCACTGATTGTAATAACTAGTCCACATGAAACTAATAACTCAATTTTACATACAATGAAAAAACACCCTAAATTAATTTTAGTTTTCAACTTGCTGTTCTGCCTTTTGCTGACATGGAAAAAAGATGTTTGATATCAGCCTTGCTCAAATTCCTTGGCACTTACTAAAGTGAAAATGGGAGGAGCAGCCATTACTTTTGACATGTAACATTTTGCCTCTATGGATGCACCAATAAATAAAACATTGTAAATAAGAAAGGCTTCCTGTTATGACCGAGTTCCAGCTTAAAATTAATTATGTGCCATGGTGTCTTTAAAATTGGAAACTTTGGGGGTTTTTTCCCTCCATTTGGGAAGAGAAATGGAATGAGAAAAAAAGCTCTGCTAAAAATAGTTATGTGCTTTTCGCCATGCAAAGGACTGGAGAAGTCAAATTTTTCCTTAACACAGAAACAACATTAAATCGTGATTTGAAAATGTCTCCTGTCTTCTCTGCCCCCTCCTCACTTTCTCATTGCATTTTAAGATCTTTCACCTGTTTTTAAGTCACTATATTACCAGCATGCTGTCATTACTCTTTTAGTTCTTTCTTTTTTTTTCTCCTCTATAATCTCTTCTCCCACCAATATTCCATCTCAGCAGCAACACTATCATTGTTTACTCTTTTGAAAGGTGGTAGACCACTATGTTACTGGTGCACTTCTAGTGAGAGCTGAAAGAGACTGGCAAACAGAGGTCAAAGAATACAATTAACTGAAAAATTGAGTGATTAATACCAGAAGGACAACCAGTTACTGTATTGCCTCCAAAATCCAGTTATAGCAATATAAATGCTGTTATTTATGCCAGGTGTTAGGAAGTTGTAGAGGCTGCAGCAATGCAGACATGCTCTTTGTATCTAGAATGTTTTGCAGCTGAGATTGTAGGAGAAACTTTCGAAAGTATGAGACCTTTATTCTGTGGCTAGAGAGAAAGGAGCTGCACCATTTAACGAGGCAGAAGATAAATTGGGCAGGTAGGAAGAGAAACTGATGCTAGGAACAAAGGAGCAAGGGATTACTTTGTGCCATGAATATTGCAACTTACTGCCCTTCACTGAGAGGAGCTGCAGGGATCTTTGTTGCTTTTTCAAGGTGTGACCCACAGGCATGCTATATAAATGCTTTATATTGCACTTCTAGACTTTCAGGGACATTCTGGACACTCTTGCCTCGTGAGTTGGCAGAAAGGGGAAAAAATTACTAGTTTAAAGCTTGTCAAATAATTCAATGGTAAAAAATGCTGTGTAAGTGTGAAGTTATTATTATAGCAGGTATGTGCTGGTGGTGATAAAGAGCCTGAAATGCTGAGTTTTGCTGGCAGTTTTCCATTTTTATTCTAGAGCAAGCCCTGTGCACACTCTCCTGAGGGCTTTAAAAACCGATAGTTGTTTTGGTAGTATTAAAGTGTCCAAAGGCAAAAGGGATCCTCCTTTTCTCTTGCATTTCCTGCTGTTGCTTTTATTTGTTTCCTTCTTGAACATAAGCTGCCAAGTAGGAATATCTCCTTTTTTTCACTCCTGCTGCTCAGTTTTCCTTCTAATTCAAATATTTTTTTTTCCAAGTAGATGTGTAATTTTAGCAGGTAACCAGTGGGGTTGCATCTGTTTCTCTGTTCTGACATTTTACCTATTGTCTCCCTGATATCTCAACATTTCTGTCCTTGCTGTTGTCCTTTAGATATCTGCCAAAAATTAGAAGATATTTATACTTTGTCAGTGCCTCAACTGTGCATAATAATTCCACCTTAGCCTCTGCAGTTAATGTAGAAGGTCACTGCGTACCTGACAAGTACTATAGGCAAAAAAACCCCTTCCGGGTGTTTTTTTGTCAGCAAGGCTCATACAGTGTGAGTTCACTACAACAGCAAGTTATTGTCATGGTTGTGGTGCAGGTGGCAGACAAAACAGGATGAAATGTGTTTCATTCACTATTCTCAGCACTGTAATTATTGTCCACATATTTTTATAGTTCAATTTACCTGAAATTTTTAAATCTTAATAATAAAACCTTTTTAGCATCAGTGAATATGTACTGTAAGCTCCTGGGTGCCAGTGGAAATATATATATTGTCCCAGCTCTTTAAAACAGAACAGTGAAGAAAGAGGACTGTCTGGGTTACAGTAGAACTATAAAGTGATACCCTGATGGCCTTCTGGACTGAGTCTGTTGGAGGAGTGAGTCCCCAGGGCTCCTTTAAAGCAGGAAATGCTAAAATAGGCTTTCTGAGAGGAAAACAAAGCTTTCTGTGCTGTAAACCCAGCTGCAGCAAATCGCAGAGCTTAACTTTGAGTCTTTAAAAAAAATGAATCTATGGGAATGTCTGTATTGAAGTAGGGTTCGTTTCATGGAAGCCTTATATAGGTGTGAGCAGATGTGGCGGCCGCCTTGCAGAGCTCCAGTCCCCCAGGACATGCTGCTGGGATGTCACAGAATCACAGAATGGTGGGGGTTGGAAGGGACCTCTGTGGGTCATCTAGTCCAAATCCCCTGCCAAAGCAGGGTTGCCTACAGCAGGCTGCACAGGACCTTGTCCAGGCGGGTCTTTTATATCTCCAGAGAAGGAGACTCCACAACCTCCCTGGGCAACCTGTTCCAGGTCTCTGTCACCCTCACAGTGAAATGTCTGCTGCTCGCAGCCCTGTGCTGTGCTGGCAAAGATGAGTTCTGACAGTCCATACTGTCTTTGTAAGTCACCAGAGGAGCAAAACTGGATGTGTAGGGTGAGCAGGGGTGGTCTTCTTCCTTGTAAAGACCTGTAAGTGGTGCTTTTCTCTGTGAGCTGGTGAGCGTAGACACCTCCGAGCAAGAGTGATTCCATCCAGTAGAGAGCAGTGGAAAGGCAGCAATGTTCTCGCATTGTAACTGGTGTTTTTGCCCTGGGTGCAGCTTCTGTTACATGTGTAAGAAGGTCCTTACAGTTTCTGATGGTGAGTGCCCATGTTTCTTATGAGGCCTCAGATCTAGCATTGTGGATGATGTATTGATTTTTCTCCTTACCAAATGTTTCCCTGTAACTTGCTAATAACTTGTCAGTCCATGCGATTGCTTTCTGAGCTGATGGTAATTTTTCTTTTCATTTCTGACTGTGATATTCATCTTATCAATGTCTTTAGGCTAGAATTTGCTTTCTCTGTATTTTTTTCTCCTAGATACTGATAGCTTAAGTAATGCCCTGTTACCCTATAAATTTTTGGAATTTTTCCAGAAGTCGCAGCGTCTGAGCGTTGTTGAGCCTTAAGGAATGAAACTAGATGAGTGATTCAGCATCAGCATAGACTGTTTCAGTCCTGTGTTTCTATCCCATCCTGCCCATCCATGCGCTCCCTGTCCTGCACTGTGCAGTTGCCACAGTGAGCCAATTTAGGTAGCAGCTTCAGCAACAGAGTAGTTCCCTTTTTGTCTGGCTGCAGTTCCAACGCTGCGAATACAACATACCAGCAGGCAGCTGCCAAAATAGGAAGGCCTTTTTCCCAGTTTCTCCATTCCCATCACTCCTTGCTTATACTGGCTGTGGTGTTCAATTGAATCTTTCTTGATCTGCTTTAACACACTAAAGAAGAAGAAAATGTATATGCATATTTTTTTCTTTCTGGGTTGTTTTTTGTTTTGCCATGGTAGTGAAGTAAAATGGCCTATGAAGGCATTTGACAAGTGCAAAAGCTGGCAAAAACAAAACAGATGTGGAGTCAGGTAAGTACCAGCAGTGGCACAAGGGAAAGAACAGATTTGGCGCTGGATTGGAAGGAGGAAGAACGTACTGTACCAGGTCAAATCAGCCACAGCTGCAGTGAAACTAGTTTTGCTCTTCTGCCACTTCTGCCCATTAAATCCTACTCTCAGTTGTGCAAGGGCTCGGTAAAATCACTTTAGTCACAATCGTCTAGTTCCTTTAAGAGTTTGGTGAGTCTGGAGAATGAAAATCCTGCATGTTGTCACAGGTGCAGACTTGAGCCAAGGACTACTTCTAATGCAGAATTCCTCTAAAAAGTTTAATTTCTTTTTCTATGTGGAAATGGGACATGATTTTACTCAGGGGTAGATAAGCAAGTTAACTTTAGCAGTTGCAGTACTTCCATGAAGCAAACAAAAAAAGGGAGGTGTTTTTTCAAATGTTTGTCGTAAAGCTGTGATACTAAAATGTGTTGTACAGAGAGAGAAGGAAGCTTTTGGGTTGTTGACCCCTGCTGCTGCAAGCTACCACAGCCTTTTTTATATTCCTTTTTACCAATTCTCATGCTCCATTTGAAAACAAGTGAGGTTTCTTGCCATCCCAACTCTTGTAAAACTGTTCAAAATACACACTTCTAAGTTCCATCTTAAATAAACTCATGATCATTTGGTTTCAGGCCAATGCTAAGCCATTTTTTGCTAAAATAATACCGGGTGGATCTTTTCTGGAGACATGAGTCCCATACAATTTTTAGTCATGGCATCCATATAATCTCTTCTTCCCACTCCACCAGTCCTTCTTATAAGTCGGTTGTTGTTTTTTAAAAACCTCTATTAGGATCTAAGCACAAATCAGAGAAGTATTAACATTGAACCTGTAAGGGAAGAAATGTCTCTATTCTTATGGCTTACATTTTCTGAAGTATTTCACATACAGACAAATTTATATCACTTGAAATGGTTTAAAAGGAGCAGAAAGCTCTTTGGTTACATGTACCAATGTAAGCAAAGTGCTGGTTAATGTAAAGCAACAGATTGTTTTATTTAAGAGATAATTTGAAGGAAAACTTACATCTGTAAATATTGGTCTGTGGTCTTAGATGATTGAATTGACCTTTGGGAACTCTATAAGGTAAATGGAAGAAAAGGCATAAGAAGTATAATGTTTCATCTTGGCTTGTAAGAGCCACATTTCAAAACATTTTTGAAGTTTAAAACACCAAGTACAAGAAGGAGTTCTTTTGTATTATTTTGGACTTTTGTGCTTGAGATGATTTCTAATAACTTCAGATATTTATGGTCAAATGTTAAAGTTTGAAAACTGTGCTTTTGAAAGTTTCTGAAAAGTTCATTAGGACATCACTGTTAAGTGATGTTTAATAGGTCATGCTAATTAAATGAGGATAGTACTGTTACAAATTACAAAAATAGAATAGGTCATGGAGTTAGTTCTAAAAGCAATCTATTATGTATGCACCATGCACATTATTATTAATACATGCATCATTTGAATGTTTTAGAGACTGTTTCTAAATATACATACATATATATTCTAGTGTTTGATGTTGTTGCCTTTTTTAGATATTCGGAAGATTATTATCTTCACATAGTCACAAAACTGCAGAACTGCACCTGGATAAGGAGACCAGAAGAATCTACAAAATTCAGGTAATTTTCATTGTCTCATTTAGAAAAGCTGTTTACCCTAGATTTGTCTAACAAGCCAGAAATTTAAATCTTCCCTTTTGAAAGGATTATTTTTTATTGCTTTTAGGCTGCATTCATAGCTATACATTTCTATTAATCTTTTGATGCTGGGGCTCTTCTTATTTGAATTGAACTGTGCAAACTGAGTAGGATAAAAGAACTACACAAATGAGTAATTTCACCTATCTCCACTATAATGAATAGTTAACTAACTTAAAGAGAATGGATTAAAATATTCCTGACACAAAACCTACAGTATTAAAAAAAAAAGCCAGTAGTGTGATTTTGTCCATTTGAACTGGCACTCTGGTAAAAGACTGTGTAATGAAGTAGTCTATTTCTTACCCCGAGACTATTGCTTCTATTGCAGAAGTGCCCAAGGCATTTGTTAGGTTTGATGCTGCATGTCATGGCCCCTGAGTGTGTAAGCACATGATTATATCTGTCCTTGTTCAGAATGGCATGTAAATACATGCTCAGTAGGGACAGCGATTCCTGAAAAGCTTCCACTCTCATTTGGAAATGCATCATGCTGGGTTTAGAGAACAGCTTCGCTGTGCCAGCCCTGTTTTCTCCAGGGGGAAATACTCTCTTGAATTACATTATTACATGGATCAGAATTAAAGATTCTGTCATAATCATTAAAAGTAGATAAACTGACCTATCTTCCAACTCTTTGGAGTTAACTAGCATTTAAAACTTAATGTCTACATGCTCAGCATGATACCCTTGGAAGAAGTAGTTTAAGGGGTGGTAAAGCTTTTTATGCAACATAAATTGCTGCGTTTGCTATGTATTGTAACTGACTAATGGTGCTTCCCAAAGCTGAGATAGGAGAATACACAGAGTTAAGATTTAAGAAACTTTCAGTTAACTCAGGCAGGCTTTAGCTGCGCACAGAGATATTGGAGCATGATAACGAGCTAGAGAAGCAGTCCATTCTGTTTCAGAACAGGCAGGTGTCTTGTACAGAGTTCACAAGAGGTGAAGCTACTCTCATCTGCTTTTCACCCTGCTACATTTTGGGTTTTTGTTTTCTGATCTCTGTTTAACTTCTCTTCCTTCTGAATGGACCAGCCACCACTTACCAGCAATTTGCCACTTCTGCTGTGCTAGGTGTACGAGTCAGTGGCAGAGTAACCACTCCTTGTTCCAGCTTGACTTCTTCATTTATTGTTTCTGCAATCTCCACTGGGCCAACTTCTTCTACACCTTCTAGGCCTATGGGAATCAAACATGACATCCTCTATCTAAACCGTCATAGGAGACTGTTGAACTTTGAGTACAAGATGCTTACTGTTCCTCTTGCTGTCTTTGCCTTCCAGCAAGGAGCGTGGGTCATAAGTAGTCAAGGTGGGTTTTACAGCCAATAAACAGACTGGGAATACTCAAAAGTGAAAACTGTGGGGTGCACTAGGCCACTCAGAAAATGGAGACTGTATGTACATTGAGGCGAGCTTGCTAGCTTTCACTTAGCTTGAATACCAAGCAAAAAAAATCTTTTGAAACCCACGGTTCAGCACAGACTGGACAAACTCGTGCTACTTAAAATTAACATTCAAAGGCTGTGCTGTTATGGTTTCATTGGTTTTTAACATCCAAACTAGCTGGAGTATTAGCTGGTTTATATGTATACAACCCGTGCTGCAATTCTGATGACAGGATTGGATATTCTTCTGTCCCTATGAAATCTAATCTGCTTTGAAATTATCGAGAAATTTCACTGGTAAGACCAAGGACTGGTACTTTGGGTTAGGGCATTGCAGATTATTATTTTACAAAAGATATGTGCTCTTGCGTAAGTCTTCTCTTTCTTTTTCCATTCTTTCAAACTACTGTCTGTGATTTCTTGAAATAGGATATTCAAATTTTACAGTTGCCCTTGCTCCCAGACTTTCAAGGCTCTTAGCAGTTGGTCAATAGAGACTCTAAAAAAAAAAACAAACAAGCAAAAAAAAAAACCAAGTTCAATATAGAAAATTTTACTGACTAAATCTGTATACGCTCCATGCTCACAGCACTTCTGAACTTATTTATCAGACATAAGCACAAGAGCCTGGAACTAGCTTTGCAAGGACACTCTAGCTGAGAAATGATGCATTGACAGAGCTCTGTGGGGAACAAAGCTTCTAGAAACACAGTGAAATAAATGAATTAATAATCCCTTGGCAGTGCATCTCTTCCTTTTTCTAACTTTGCCTAGTGTCAGTAATGCATAATAGTTGTGTAATACAAATATCATTCAGTTCTAAAAATCTCATTAAGTAGGTAGATAAACACACCCATTTTGCAGAAGAGGAAATTAATCTCAGAGGGGCTGTGTGGCAGGAATTGGGTAATACAGGTAGCCATCTCCATGAGAAAGCTGCCTGTGTCATATTATTCACCTGCCAGTGCCACCCGACGTCTCCCTGCTGACTAGACTGCAGAGAAGCTGCTTGACTTCTTTCCCTGTTTGCCCATCTGTTAAATGCAGTGAACACTTACATGCTTCTCAGGCGTGGTGTCAATTTTATGACATCTCTGTATTATCCTGGAGTTCTGAAGAACAGGCATGCATATTTATAAGGGATTTAATGTCTTATGCTTCGGGGCATAAACTAACCTCTAATTAATAAGGGTCAAAAGCAGCTTCCCATGGGGTAGTGAATTTCTCAGAGAAGGTTTCTTGTGTTTTCCTTTGCAGCTTTTGCTGTTGGCTACCATCGTACTGGTAGTGGAGTGAATGAGTATGTGATCTGAGCCAGGAGCCCTTACGTTCCTCGAAGACAGCAGTGTGTGCCAATGAGTACACATCAATTCTCTTTGTAAGCTGCACTCCCAGCAGATCCAGGCCAAATAAAAGAATATGAATTAGAAGTGCAATGCAGGAAAGAAAATCCTGTCTTTATATTTGGCAAAGGGGTTGCAGCCGACAGCCATGTGTGACACAAACCACAGTGTTTTTGCCAACCCACTGCACAAAAAACAGAGTGCAGGATTCTGGGTTGACCCTCTGCTACCTAGCTCAGCTTTGCCATGCAGCTGTGCAGACTGTGTCCATTTGCTGTCAGAGAACTGCCCTTTTCCAAATGGCTTCCTCTAAGCTGCTCTGCTGTGCATGCACCTGGCTGGCTGGCTGGCTGGCAGTGGTCAGTGGGTCCTGACAGCTATGTCATGTTTGTCCATGTGGTTCTCAGAATCAAGAAGAATCATGAGGCAAGTACAATCCATGATGTTCTCTTTAATACCTCCATATCCACAGTCACTCTTCTCTGGCTGATTTTTGTCCAGCCTCTGTCGAGAACCAGTCCCCTTCACTTATTTCAGCATCTGTCATGCTGACATCAGGACTGCCAGGTTTAGGCTGCCCTCAGACGAGCAAGTACAAGCACTTGCTTCATTGCTCTTGCAATCTAGTTAAGATTTATTGTACCCCACAGTAGTGTTTGTCAGCCATTGCTGAAAAGGTTTTATCTAACTTCCCACTAGATGCTAGCAAGGTGTCGTACCTTCACCAGAAGTGGTGTAGATAGCATCCTCCTAACAGTGATTTAGGTGAAGTCTTCTCCAACCGTTACTGCTACTGACATACAGACAACTATTCAAGTATTTTATAGTCAAACCTTTCCTTTATGAAATTCAGCTGTGCTTCTCTTGGGTGTCTTTTTTATTATTATTATTTGTCTTGTTCTTTATGGGTCTACAATCATCTAGCATGTCCACATTATGTCTTTGTTTCTAAGCCCACCTGAATTCTTCCTCCCTTTTCAGGTTTACATCAGCTCTAACTTGTTTTAGACAAAGCAGGTCCTCGGATTTCTTGGTTATAAGAGAGGACTGGTGCAAACTTGAAAAGGGACGGGAAATAATCTCGCAGCTGTCTAGAAGTGTCACTCTAAAAGCTCTAGAAAAAAGCTGTGCTGGGTAGCTTCCCCTGCAAGGGCTTTTCTAGCTACAGTCAGTAGAGTATCAGGTTCCCTAGGTAACCTGAATATTAATTATTATATTAGTATTCTTCGAAGGTTTTCCACTTAAAAGAAATGTTTCATTAGTGCAACAAATTACAGAGCCCAATTGGGTGCAAGCTGTAATTGCTTTTTACACCCCCACCTCTCTTTGCTTTACAGACTTTTAAGCTTGATTTATTTTCATCCGGGCTATACACCCATGGTGGAAAATAATCTGCAGGTTTTCCAAATAGTTGCAACTCCTGTTTTTGCTGGAAGCTAACAAATAGCTAGAACAACCCTCAAAATTACTGGGGGGGTGAGAGGAGGGAGGATATGGAGAAAGGCTGTGCAGATGCTGTGTTTCAGAGAAGCCTCTGAGCATTGTATTTCCGGGCTATCTCACTGAGGTTGCAGCCTGGTAAAGTGATGCAACAGTTCTTCACGTCTTTGGGAGTGGTATCACAGTGGGATAGTGCTATGTGAGCTGTGGATACTGGGCCCCCTCCCTGTGGAAATATCATTCCTGACAAACTTTATTTGCGTCTGATAATAAAGGGAAAAAGAAATTCCTAGGTGTAAAATACAGTTAAGCCCACTGATGTTACACTGCAGTTTAGCTGGCACACTGGTCCAAAATATTTTAAACTTTTTTTAAAAGAAAACATTACTATTTTCAAAAAAGAACTCTGGGCCTTGAAAAGAATAGTGAAAAGATTAACCCATTTTCCTAGTCCTGTAATTTCACCTCCTGCTTTTTATTCCACTCAACCTCTATTAGACTGTCACCACATTAATATGTCTTCTGAAAAGTGAGCGTTAAACATTCTTGCAGATTATAAAATCCCACTCCTTCTTGAAAAGATTAATTTGTAGTGTGCCACACTAACATACATAACAGTATTGCTCAAGAGATCTGTGTACTGCAATGAACCACGCTTAAAACACGAATAAAATACCCTACAAGGTCAATTTATGCTTATATAAGCTCATGCCACCACATAATCAATACCTTTCCTAACACTAAATAGATCAATAATTCCACTGTACTCACTGAAATCTTCCATTCCAGTATACAAGAAAATATGCAGAACTCAGAGATTACAGTGTGATTTAAGAGTAGGTTTGCTCCGTGGGTTTAATAGATCATACCTAAACTCAGGAGTATATTTCAGAGACATACTTCTATTTCAGAACAGAAAAAGGCTGGCTGGAGTGATAGTACTTGATGACAGTTTGGAGAAATTGTTGAATCTTTTAATTGCTCTGCAGACTATATACTTTCCTAAAGGTTTGATGATTCCTATAAGGGGAACCTAATTTTGGATCAGACTGAGTTAATTATGTCTCTGTGATGGACTCCTTAAATAGTCTTTGGTTTGAAAATTTTATTACACTTTTGACATATTCAGCCTTGATTTCAGATCCAGCCCTGTTGGCTTTGATTGTCTTAGACAATGCTTCATTTATAGACAGTTCAAGGGCTGTCAGTGTAGCATTCCCCTTCAACACGTTCTGTTTCAGATATTGGGTTTAACCACTCTTTTCTAAAAGATTGGAATATGTCATAAATTGCGCTTTGATGCTATTGACTTGGATTGACAAGAGCCTGGAGGAACCCGTATCATTGTCTAGAGCCCCCAGTGCAGTACAATAAGATAATTGCTTGCTCATTATAAAATATTACAGCAGTGGACATAGATAAAAGATACTCTTGCTGTTTGTAGTTGCGCCCTTGAAATTTTGCTGTTATATAGTACAATTTTTTATGGGTTCTTCTCTGTACTGTCACGACAGTCTCTTCAATATGAAACCTCAAAGTCTTTGTTGTCTTCACATGTACAGTACAATAGCTCACATGAACTAATGATTACAAATACCAAAGCTGGGTGAACTATTAAAACAAGCTATTAGGCAAGCATAGACTTTTTCTGGTTGTTAGTAAGCTACAGCCTTTTGTCGCTTGAAATAGTTTGCTCTTTATTCAAATGATATTACAAACTGTGCTGTGAAATACTTAGCATTGGGCTTACAGGAGTTACAGCTTTAAATATTTGCTAGTCTTAATTTGTGTTTGGTTATCTCTCTTATGTGGTGTTTATGTCTGTTGAGTAACTGACCATCCGCAAAGAGATATGTCTGTGTAAGCATTGCTGGTGTGGATAATGTGCAAGTGCTTTATAACAGGACTGATTTGATATTTTTTTTTTGCGAACAAACATTCGCTTATACAGATGTTTGTAAATGGTGACTTAGAATTACGTGATGATTTTCCTCACCCTCCTCACCGTGGCCTTAGAGGACAGTTGAACATCTACCATTTAGAACAATGTTTTGCATATTTTGATACATCTGCAGCTTCCATCCCCATCCACTTTTCCCCTCCTCCCACCTCAATTTAGTCCAATGTAGAATGACAGTGAAATATTTCACACTGTCCTGAGTAATGACGAATGCCCTCTGGCCCCAGGTCTACAAGCACTGGCGTCACGCTGAAGTCTGGTCTACACAGAAGAAATACTATGAAGTTCTTGGAGTTTTGTAAGGTTCTGCAGGCTCCTGTCTACCCTGGGGGTGCTGCAGCCCCTTGAGGATCACAGTTAGCTGTGCTGGCCCCGCGGTCCAGCTCTAGGCTGAGCGGCTGAGGCAGACAACTCCAGGGTCTACTCTCTTGCCTGTATCCCAAAGTGTGAGACTGTGTGAAGTTTTGGTGCAGGAACAAGTGCCTTTTCACACCAGATATGTATCTAAATAAAATATTTTTAAAAAATATAGAACAAAAGGACTTTAAGCAATTCTAATGAAAGAAGACGTGAATAAACACCATCCTACTTACTGCAGGAGCATGAATCAAAGGCCCTCTTGCTGCTCGTATCAGTAGCTTGGAGGAGTGGGGAGTTTTTAAACTCTGCAGAAGCTCTTTACGCAAATTTCAACCTTATTATAGATTCTTCCCATTCCACTCAGGATAATGGCTTTTGGACCAGCTGAGAAACTGTGCTAGCCCTTGACTAACCATTGAGTGCTTTAGTGCTTACGGCTGGTTCAAACTGAATTGTTGGAAGGAAGGTGTCGAGATGTTTGCAGTCTCTTCAGGATGTGTGCATACTGTGTCTTCTCAGTAGGCACGCGCAGCCTGTATGCAAGCACTGTACCAGCTGAAATGCATTTATTGCTATTAGTGCAGAACCAAGCTGAGCCAATTAGTTTTGCTGGAGGAGGGATACAGTAGTTCAGGCTGAGCTTCTTGGCTAGAGAGCTACTAGAGGAGCTGAAACGAAACTACATCAGCATACTTAGATCCTGCAGGTACTTACCGACTTCTACGAAATAGAGTAGACTACGCATGTGAAGCATTTCTGTTACGCAGAGGGGTTTGGAAACATGTGCTGTCAAGGTAACTGTCCTCTATTACTGCCTACAGTTCACTGTGTACTAACTGCATAGTAGTTGGAAACCACCATTATTCCTTTGGCTTGTCTCAATACCTTGATAATTTGCTTCAGAAACCAGGATTTTCTTAAATTCTTGGTAGCCACAAACATGAAGAAATTATCTGGAAGCCGTGTGGGCTCAGAGTTCCATCCCAGCTGACCTCAGTACAAAAATGGATGCAAAGTCTTTGGTCCACAAAGGACAAAATTCAGTGAGAGCATCTGCTGAGCAATGAAAAACATTCTCCAGTGCAACAATGACTCTGTGTTGTCTAATGTGAACAAAACTTCACAGACAAATGCAACACACTGCTCCAGTTAGTTTATTGATTAAGACTATCATGACTGTACTTACTCAGTTTTATGAGGTATGTATTACCAGTCCAAATGGTGTAGTCTTTTTCCAGGTACTGATTTTGTTCCTTACTTGTTACAAGTGACAGAGACCACATATGACATTAATACTATGATGACAGTTGCAGTAACAAATTGCTTGAACTTCCCAGTCTCTACCCCTTCCTCATTGTTTGCTGTCAGTTGTAGAGGTACCATGTGTCACAGCTTGTACAAAATCCCGGATGAACAGATCGCTAAATACATTGCCAGTGGGTGTTACTGTCTGCAGAATACAGGTGTTCCCACTGGAGCTCTGTACATGAAAGCTTGGGCAAGGTGGGATTCTGTCGTGATTTGACCTGAGAGGTTTCTGTTATTACCTCCAAATTTTTATCACATACGCTTTTAGGTGACACAGGAATATAGATCATTAATCATATGTATTCTCTTGTTCTCACTGCATTTCTGAACTATCCTGGCTCTGTTTTACTTCTTCAGTGGACCCATAATATTAATTTAAACTATTATTTAATTCTGATATCTGTTTTTCTTCCAGACTGTTTCTGCTTTTATTGAAGCAGAGCACATTTATGAGCACAAGCAAAAATGCATCATCTATATTAATGAATGTTATCTGTCATCAGTTTGCTTTTTCAGGTTCTGGTAGCCATCAGACACGACACAGCTGTTTTACTAAAGCTGGGCGAGAATATACTGGCATTATTTCTTCTCCTCTGAATGTCCTGTGGTTGACACAGATAATATTTAGGCCTGCTTCGTTTAGCTTTAAGAAAGAAATTCAAGGAAGTCAAAATTACGTTTTTTGTGATTCCTCATCTCTATGTGATTGCCAGGGAGCAGTGAGGGACCGCTGCTCCCGAGGGATGGGGCGTAGGATCCCAGCACGATAGCCTGGCCAGCGAAGCAGGGACTGGCAGCTGGGCCCGTCCCAGCCACAGCGGGAGGGAGTGGGGCAGCCCGAGCCCTGGCATATGGGCACGTCCCTGGGCACAGCATGGGCACAGCTGGAGAGCAGCCCTGCTCCTGTGTTGAGGTTGCTGGGGCAGGGGCCAACAGATCCGGGGGGCTGGCGTGGGGTCCTCAGCTGTGGGCAGGGTGTAGGGTCCCCAGGGGGCTGGGCAGGGGTCGTGAGGCTTGGTGGTGCCCCCGTGGCCTGACAGTGGTGTCTGAAACCTCTTATTACTGCAGTTCATATTGAGGTTAGAAAGAGCTGGTTATAGGAAAAAATGTACAAGAAAGCAGCAAGTGGACTCTAGTCACGAGTTGTTCAATAACATCCAGTGTTCCCAGACTTAATCGTTTGACTCTCCTGCCTCATTGCTCCATTTGTATTTTTCTATACGTTTAAAATAGCACACTGTGTGCCCAGGCCAGTTGTTTTCACCATGCATGCATGTCTTGACCCACAAAAGCATAGTCTCAGTTCCATCCCCACCCTTGTACCTAGTGGTTTTCTTTGATCATAGACCTCCCCTGCCCCTTAAGGCTTTGAGCATGGCAGTGGGCATCACTGTGTTCAGGGAGCGGAGCTGAATATGGCTTGTGGAAAACTGAACCCTGTTGTTTCCACCCTCAGGAGCAGTATTTCTCATTAACATTTCCTGGTAACTCTCCTAGTGTGGTTATTTCAGATCTGTGCCATCCCAGCACTGTGGCATTCCCAGTGTTCCTCACACATCTGGAAACTTTGAGGAGTTGCAGAGCTCAGTATTCAAAATGGATTAATCCATACCAGTAAGCCACCTGACAACTGAAATGGTGCTCTTTCCTTTGGTATTTTATGTATGAATCAAACCAACCTTCCCCCCCTCCCCGTCTTTCAGGAAACATAATCCTTGGGTTCTTCCATGTGCTAGACTATGTCTCATCTCCATCAGAAATAAAATTATATTATTATTAGAATATTTGCTCTGTGTACATTGTTGATAAAGTCAAATAAAGCCACTCCTCTTACCTGTGTCTTACCCTATTAAAGTCAACTTATTTTCAGCCGGAATTTGGCCTGTATTGTTTTAACTAGTTCCAGTGGTTTAGTTTACCGTACTCACTGAAAAAGTATGAAATAAAACTTTTCTATTCCTCTGGCTTTAACTGTAAATGTGTTTATTTCTTTTCTTCACCTTTAATCCTCAGTGTTAGGACAGGATTTATTATCTTTTCCCTGCTGTGTTATCTTCTTCAAAATTCCAAGCAATTCTGTTATCAATGAATTTTATTCTCTAAATGATTAGTAGTTCTCTTAGTGTCTCACCTAATGAGATGGCTATGTCCTACCAGTTGATAGATAATGGCTGGCCATGAATATTTCAGCCTTACAGTCTGAAAATTGAATCCAGTGGCAGCAGAGAGAACATTGTTCCCTAAAGCAAAATGAATTATAGCATTTCAGGTCTGATGGGGCTTTTCATTGTATTTCACTGGTAGTAATATAGGATGTTTACACACATAATATCTTTCTAAGTTTGGAGGTAACAGGAATTGAGATGGGTGATAGCCTTCACTCCTACACAGAGTTTGAGTGAATCCCTTGTGCTCTTACCTATTTAAGGACTTCTGCTAGGTGTGTTGGGAAGCAGCTAGGCTGGCTGTCTCTACCACAAAGATACCCATCTTCTTTATTTGCAAGCTGTGATGTAATTTATTTAACATCTGTGATACTGTGCACAGGAAAACTGTGCTGAACAGTTGCAGAAATTAATTATTAATTAATTGGCTTGCAACCATCTAGCTGTTCACTAAGCACTATAGCCAGTACTTCCCCTCACCATTCCTTTCGTCTCCTTGCTTCTTTTCTTTCTTCAGCCTTCTGGTTTCTTACAATCATTCATTCTATGTTGATTGAAATCACATTGTTAATTCTTTGGGGACTGAAGTCTCTCAGTGTGTCTATAATAATCTTGGCAATTAATAATACGGAGAAGACTGATTGCAGCTTTTTCTGGATGGGAAATGGAGACCAAGAGAGAAAAACAGGGTAAGAAGAGGAATTCTTGATCTGATTAGTTTCTGAGCATTTTCTGTGAAAATGGACTCACTCTGCAAAGCAAGTCAAGGGAAGTGGTATTATAGAGGGTTCATATACCCTTTTGTTGCTTAGTTAATTAGAACGAGTTTTCATTCATCTAGTTCTCTACCACCGCTCTCCTGCTTTTTTGCCTGTCTTTGAGCAGGTTTTGTTTGGGTTTTTTTCAGGTCAGAATTAGCTTCCTGCTGTGATGCAGTTCACAATTTTATTGCTTCTCAAAACAACACCCCGCTGGGAAGTAATATGAGTTACGAAGTGGACAGTAAAAAGACCATCCTCATTACAGAGGACGTTTTTAAGATGCTGCCTGTGGTAAGAACTGTATCTTTACCTGTTATTATAATTGGAGTATTGTGTATATTTGGGGTTAGTAATAGAGCTCCTTTGTTTGATTCCTCTGGAAGAGACCCTTCACCTGTTGTATGCACTTCTTCGTTCCCCTTGTCAGACCTTTTTTTTTCCCTTCCTCTGCAGTGGTGGAGGTGTGGACAGGGTATCATAGATCACATTGTAGGTAGAGTTGCTACAGAACACAAGTTGCAGCCTGGCTTGGCAGCCAGCTAAGTTCAGGAGTCAATCCTCTGAGAATGTTTGCCTTGCTTTTCTCATTCCCATTTTCAAAGGCATTTCAGTCTGGAATAACATGTCATATTCCTCATATTCCCATGCCATTTCTGGTGCAGGCTTGGGCACGTAACTTAATGAAACTATTTTGGTGCTAAATGGAATAGAATAGAATAGAATAGACCAGACCAGACCAGACCAGACCATTTCAGTTGGAAGGGGCCTACAACAATCATCTAGTCCAACTACCTGACCAGTTCAGGGCTGACCAAGTTAAAGCATGGTATTCAGGGCATTGTCCAAATGCCTCTTAAACGCTGGCAGGCCTGGGACATCGACCACCTCTCTAGGCAGCCTGTTTCAGTGTTTGACCACCCTCTCAGTAAAGAAAGGCTTCCTAACGTCCAGTCTGAACCTCACCTGGCACAGCTTTGAACATTCCCATGCACCCTATCCCTGGATCTGGAGAAGAGCTCAGCACCTCCCTGTCCACTTCCCCTCCTCAGGAAGCTGTAGAGAGCAATGAGGTCACCCCTCAGTTTCCTTTTCTCCAAACCAGACAACCCCAAAGTGCTTAGCTGCTCCTCATAGGACATGCCTTCCAGCCCTTTCACTGGCTTACTTGCCCACTGGGATGGGGCCTTTGCAGCCAAAAACTCAGGCAGAGCAAGGGAATCAGATTTTGTAGCTCAGGACTTATAATAGACATGTAAGCTCTGGAGACCAGACAAAGAGCGGCACAGAGATATACTTAATTTCTCAAAAGTAAGAGCACATCGGAGCCCTCTTACCCATCTCTGGCTTTCTTGATTTGTGAGATCCCAACTACCATGACCTTTCTAATGCTACTGTGAATCACTGAAAACTTCATTGCAATAGGGTTCCAAATTTAAACTGAATAAAAGAAGAAAGTAGTTTATTTTATGTGCACATATACTTGCTAAGCTGGACAAAGTTTTCTGGCTTTTGTGTTCTTCTGTCTTTCCAGAACTGAACAAAATGTTTGAATGTGTTGTTTTCTAATACAGTGCCAGGCAATGTGGTGTCTGCTGCTTTCCCCACACTTTTTGCCTTGTTTGTAGCAGTGTCCCTTCCAGCTTCTCTTTGGGCAAGCTGATGGGAGTAGGAGGAAGGATAACGCTTTGTGTAAGCAAGTTTTAACTCAATTTTACGAGTTCAGTTTCTGCAAAGTAGCCCAGCTGTTGGCCTCTGTGTTGAATGTCAGTGGTTCCACAGCAGGAGAGGCTGAACAAAAAGTATGAGATATTTGTGAGACCCTGGAATAACAGCCAGCTGTATTAATGTCAACTGAAATAGCCAACCATTTACATTAATTTGCTAGGTTGTGATCTGTGGTGGTTCATAAGTGGATGCACACAGCTCCCATTCAGCTTCCCCGCTGCAAGACAGTAAGCTCTAACAAGAAGAGGAGTAGAGCCAGAAACAGTAACCTCTCCAGTTAGCCGTCACATTCTCCATGAGTTAAGCCAGGGCACATAATTATCCTTTACAGCATCTTCGGATTCCCCCAAATTCATTATTTTACATCAAATGTAATTGTGTGATGACAAAGTAATGAGCCTTTACAAAGTTACCTTCTCTTAACTGACAAAGTCAATGACTACGTGACAATCCCCAGTCTGTTACAGTGCAAAGGAAAATGAGTAAATTTAAACTATCTTCAGCACAAGTTAATTCCTTAGCTTGTCAAGGATTCAGTCCGCTACTAGGTAACTTTTGTGTTAAATGTGTTTGAAAGATATTAATCCAGTTTTAACAATCCAGTGTTATTCCCGCAAAGAACTGATGACAGTAGTAGCAGTTCTCAGTCTCTTGGTGCCTATTTTTGGCTCCAGGCCTGGCAGCGCTGTCTGCTAAATGGTGAATGATTTGCCGGATTAAACCCGCAATGACAAATGACTAAAGATGCGAAGAAACAATCAGAATATTTATAAGGCATTGGCTGTGTCTTTTTATTTGTTTGCAGTCCTCTCCTCTTTCCTATCCCTTCAAGACCTGTGCTGTGGTTGGAAATGGAGGCATTCTGAAAAATTCCAGCTGCGGAGCTGAAATTGATCATTCTGACTTTGTGTTTAGGTAAGAGCTGTTTCATCTTACTGAGGGTGTCCAGTGTTTCTAAAAACTTGGCAGGCTTGGAAGCATCCCAATGCCATTTTGTAGCAATGAGGAAGGATCTTGACAATTCTTTATTTCTGCCTCTCTAAGGATTCTCCTGCTTTGTAGGTTTCAGAATGCTGATTTCTAAGTAAAGAGAGGACTATATGGATACGTGTATGATCTATGGTTGCAAAGATACCTTGCCAGTGATGTGAAATGTGATTATCTGAGAACCTGAAATTTCTGTTCATTTAACATCCTTTAGGAGGGGGAAGTTTTTTCTTTCTTTCTCTTTCTCTTTCTCTTTCTCTTTCTCTTTCTCTTTCTCTTTCTCTTTCTCTTTCTCTTTCTCTTTCTCTTTCTCTTTCTCTTTCTCTTTCTCTTTCTCTTTCTCTTTTCTCTTCTTCTGTTTTT